>Ga0208382_1000237_pt1 | contig 20173 bp, 25 predicted proteins | sample CryBogCBE28Sep08_FD_184582 | JGI IMG/M metagenome (GOLD analysis project Ga0208382, IMG submission 184582) | Freshwater microbial communities from Crystal Bog, Wisconsin, USA - CBE28Sep08 (SPAdes) | ecosystem: Environmental > Aquatic > Freshwater > Lake | place: Crystal Bog, Wisconsin, USA...
GGGAGTGTGTCGTAATTGGTAGCCGAGACGGTCTTAGAAGCCGTTGCCGTAAGGTGTGTGAGTTCGAGTCTCACCACTCCCACCAAAATGTCCTAATTAGAATTCAAGTCTCCTTTGGGGCACCATTTCAAACAGGTTGACACAAAAGATAAATAAGTATATAATATGAAAACTATGATACACAACCGTTCATCCGTCATTACACTACCAGTGCTAGGTGCAATCTCCTGCTGGCTAGGAAATGATTACGAACACAACCGGAGTCTTAGTTAAACTATAGAATTTACCATATTTTAATTAAGACCCTGGAATTAACAACTCCAGGGTTTTTTGTTTTAAGGAGAAGGAAAATGGAACATAAAAGTACAAAAGAAATGTCGCAGTTTGTCCTTTCACCAATTGATAGAATAGCATTGATGGAAGCAAAAATTGCAAGGGCAGAAGCACAAGTAAAGGCGTTGGCAGATGTTGCACAAGCAAAGGAATCTGCAAGGGGGTCAAAATACTCCCCACGCTGATAAATGGATAGAAGTTATGAAGGCAACTGGTACATTTTTTGGCCAGACCATTTATGATAGACCGATTTAAGTATTGACAGGAAACGAGGTCCTGTACCACACTCTAAACAGGTACGAACGGGCGGGCACTGGGATGGAGTCTCTCTTGTGAGATAAAAAATCAGTGTATAGTAAAGTGCTCTGGTGTGGTCTAATGGTAAGGGCGCCTACCGCAAATTGGAGAACTGGGTTCGACTCCCAGCATTGCAGAGCACTTTACTATATCTAGTGTACAACGACTTGGTCAAACACTAGATCTTGATAGTGAAGGCCCATGGCAACCACGTCGGCTTGATTCAGTGTGCGACCAATCACAGGATGTCCAGTATAGTGCCAGATTCGATCCCATCCATGCTGGGCAACAAAGTCTGGGGCATTGGTTCGCCACCAGTTCTCGTAGGATCCATCCAAGATATCAGAGTTGTCTCTGACCTTGGTAAGTATGTTGATTCCAGGTCTAACAAAATCGTGGAATTTGCAGGTTTGAAAAACATTGGTCCAGTCGTTGTATCTATAAATTTGCAACGGGCCGTGTCCCACAAACGGATTCTGTAATTTGATGTCGCCAACTTCCATATTCAGTTTGAATTCAAAAGATTCATCTAGGGCAAATCCTTCGTCGTTGAACCATTCAATTTGTAAAAATCCTGTTGTAACACGATCTCCAGTTTTGTTTGCAGTAGTGCTGGTTGTTGCAACAGCCGGAAGAGCCGCAGGCGCAACGGGTACAGGCCCGGTAACCGGAACAGTTGGTACAGTATAAGTAACTGGTTTCAGTCTGGACCCAGCTTCAATGGCATGAATACAAAAATGCATTTCGTGTATCAAATTGTCATATATGGCTGGAATATTTTTAAATCCATTGGCACAGATCTGTTCAATGTTTTTGTGTAGTACAACAGTATCGTCGGCGGTGGCAATATTGGTAGAGTAATTCCAGTTTAATTTTTCATTGGCCTCGGCAACCAACTCATTGAGATAGGCCAAGGTATATTTTTTCTTTCCGCTACGGCAAATGGGCATTTGTCGGCTGTAGTTGTCGACAAACAATCGTTTCCATTGGCGAGCAACATCGTTGTCGTCCAGTTGTATCAGCAGTGGCGGAAAGTCCTGGAAGTAAATTGATAAATCTTGCATGTCAATATTTATTGTACAGAATTTGGGCAAGCGGCTAAGTTGGAGAGTGGCGGCGGACTGTAAATCCGTTCCTTTTGGTGAATAGGTTCGATTCCTATCTTGCCCACCAAAATCATGTTATAATTGACAAATAAATGTCAAAATAGTATAATACATTATTGGCCTGGTAGTTCAATTGGTTAGAGCACCGCCCTGTCACGGCGGAAGTTGCGGGTTCGAGTCCCGTCTGGGTCGCCAAGTTTTATGCTCTGTTCGTCTATCGGTTAGGACACCCGCCTTTCACGCAGGTAAGAGGAGTTCGATTCTCCTACAGAGCGCCAAGTATTCCCCTTTGATGTTAACGGTAGCATGTCGGTCTCCAAAACCGATCGTGGCAGTTCGAATCTGTCGAGGGGAGCCATATGCGGGATTAGTTTAGGGGCAAAACAGCAGATTTCCAATCTTCGGTCATCGGTTCGATTCCGATATCCCGCTCCAATAACAATGGTATTGTTAGTGTAATGGTAGCACCCGAGTTTGTGGAGCTCGTAGCAAGAGATCGATACTCTTACAATACCCCATTTTAATAAAAGAAAGGAGCAAGGTATGGATCGGTACACACCAAAGATTGCCAAAGCAGATCTGGTACACGGTGCCTACTATCGCGGCCGATGTCGTAATGCCACTATTGCTCGATGGAATGCCGAGACACAACGTTTTGTTCATTGGCGTACCAAGTTCAAATTTGAATACACTGAAGAAATTTGTCATCCAGATGACGAGCAACATTTTGATGTGTTTGTAGTAGAAGCTTTATGCAAGCCAGAAAAAGAAATACCATTTGATTAACAAGAAAGGAGGCACGTATGCCAGCAGTATTTTTAGTCAGCGACACGCACTTTGGTCACGCAGGTGTATGTCGCTTCACACGTAACGATGGTGTTACAAAGCTTCGCCCTTGGGATGATCCTGAGGAAATGGATGAGGCCATGATTACAGCATGGAATGAACGTGTCGGGCCCAACGACAAAGTATATCACCTAGGTGACGTTGTTATTAACCGTCGAGCACTGGCCACAATGGCCCGCCTTAACGGAGACAAGGTCTTGATCCGTGGTAATCATGACATCTTCCGCGATAATGAATATAGACAATACTTCCGCGAACTACGTGCATACCACGTCATGAACGGAATGATTCTTAGTCATATTCCTATTCACGAAGAGTCGCTAGGTCGCTTTGGAGTAAACATCCATGGGCACTTACACGCTAATCGTGTTATGAAGGATGGAGCCGTTGATGTACGCTACCATTGCGTATGCGTAGAACAGACCCCTGATTTTGCTCCTATTTTGTTTGAAGATGTTATCAAGCGTATTACGGCAGAAGGTGGTGTAGTAGGATTCAGGAACGGCAACGGTCCTGCAATGTAATACAGATAGGTGGCAGAGAGGCCCAATGCAAGGGATTGCAAATCCCTAAAACCGTGAGTTCGAATCTCACCCTATCTTCCAACACCCCAGTGGCGCAAAATAATAGGTAGACGCAACTGTTCAAGAGACAGCGAAGTGCGGGTTCGAGTCCCGTCTGGGGTACCAAACATAGGAAGTGTGGCAGAGTCCGGCTGATTGCACTAGTCTTGAAAACTAGCGACCCGAAAGGGTCCGTGAGTTCGAATCTCACCGCTTCCGCCAACATAACAATTGACAACATTGGCATTGTCATGTATAATAGCAATATTCCCCGATAGCTCAGTCGGTAGAGCAGCAGACTGTTAATCTGTTGGTCCCTGGTTCGAGTCCAGGTTGGGGAGCCAATCGTAATATAACTTAAACACAAAGGTCACAATGAAAAAAGAAACTCGTGCATCACAGGTAGACGTTGAACGTTGTATTGAAAAAACAGGCTATGGCCGTTTTGATTTGGTTGTTGCTGCGGCACAACGCACAAGAGAACTCAAAATTCGTGCTAGAGAAAACAATGGATTCATAACGGCAGTAGACGCATTGTTGGAAGCACAGGCAGGTAATCTCAACATGTTAGATTACTTGGCAAAAGTAAGATAAAATACCGGGGGTGTAGCTCATCTGGTAGAGCAGGACCTTTGCAAGGTCAAGGTAGCGGGTTCAAGTCCTGTCACCTCCACCATATTTCAAGGAGAAGTCAATGGCATCAACATCATTACAAAGAAAAAAACCTGGCTACACCAAAAATGGTGAAGTCAAAATTGTTAGCCTAAGTGGACCACAGCTGGTCAAATTGTTAGACAGCACCAGCAAGCCTAAGATCAAGGCCAAAATCCAAAATAGGTTAACCAAATTACAATATGTAGTACCGGTCATTGACACACCGGCAGAAGCTGTAGTACAATAACAAGCAGTACGGAGAGCTGGCCGAGCGGTCAAAGGCACCCGCCTACTAAGCGGGCATGGATCTAAAAAGTCCATCTGGGGTTCGAATCCCTAGCTCTCCGCCAAGTTGTAACAAGTTTGGGCACATGGCGTGGCGGCCATCTGATACGTGTGGTAGTGTGAGTAACGATCGTAGTACGGGCCCCGTGGCATGGAAATGCAATATCGGATACTTCCGAGGGTACAAGAAATTTTAAAATCGTGAAAGCGTTGCTAGATACCATGAAAGAGCCTGGGAAGGCGAGCTATTTACGTCAGGTCGCTCCTGATTAGCATTGTGGTCCACCGTCGAAAAGCAGGTTTCAGTGTGCCCAAACTTGTTAAAATTACTGGCTTTTGATTTAAAACGGATAAATAATTTACAAGTAATCCACTCTGGAGAATTCCCTAAATGAATCAAACACGTAAAATCCGCTGGTTAATCGCACATGAGCCTGTAGAGCTATTTCTACGCACAGCTCGCGCATTCTCTGACAAGCTCAGTGAGCTGACCAACAACGAATATGAAGTAGAAATTTTTACTGCTAAAGAATACGAAGAAAGAATCAAAAACGACAAGTTGATGACCGTTTTTGAGAAACTGAGTAAACAAAATACTGGTGTATACAAGGTTGACCCAATGGTTGCCATGGAAGCCGGCGAATTAGAAATGAGTCAGTTGCACATTACTGAACTGGCCAAATGGCATAGTCCAGATTTCTTTGCACTTGAAATGCCGTTCCTGTTCCGCGATCATGACCATGCTGCTCGTGTATTAGAAGGTACAATTGGTCAAGGTCTGTTGGACAATCTCAAAGACACCAGTCCTGCACAAGGATTAGCATTTACATACTCGGGCGGATTCCGAGTTGTAGTCAGCAAAGAACCATTGCTTACCCTTGAAGATTTTAAAGGTATTACTTTTGCAACAGCAACTAACCCAGTGACCGTTGATACCGTTGAAGCTGTTGGCGCAGTACCTGAGTCATTCCATATTCGTGACTTTGTTCAAATCGCTAACACTGAAGGATTTGATAGTTCTGCGTTGGAAACTACAATTCCACGTTATTTGGCTCAATTTAAAGATAGTACCAAAAAATATCTTGTCAACACCAAGCATAATTTGTTCCTGACCAGTATCATTGTTTCCAATACATTTTGGGCCAGTTTAGATGCAGATACACAGGCCAAGTTCCAAGCGGCTTCTATGTACGCTAGCCGTTTAGAGCGTCAATGGTCAGTTGAGGAAGCTGAAGAGTTTGCTGTAGAGTCTGACAAACATGCCGAGCTTGGAATCACATATTCTGAACTAAACACAGAAGAAACAGAAAAATTTAAACAGCTTGTACAGCCACTCTATGACAAGTACAAAGATTTCTTTTATCCCGGTCTAATTGATGGAATCATCCGGTCTTAATTTAGACTTTCAAACACAACTCAAAACTGCAGAATTTAAAACTTATTTTCGTAACCAAGCACAAACGTTTGGTTACGAAGATTTGTTTTTAAATCGTCGCGTAGTAGTATTTTCTATCACTAGAATGTATCATTGGCAATCCACTGAATATGTCAAAAAGTTTGATACCCAGTATGAAAATTTATTATCAATGGGTGTTGATGATGTTTACGCTATCAACAGCGCAGAGTTATTATTTGGTCCATGGTGCGATAAGCAAACTAAAAAAATCAAGGGCCTGGCCAACATAGATGGTCAATTCGTATCGGCATTGGCCGACCACTATAAAAATAACAAGCCATTACCAGATCTAAAAAATCTATGGCAATACATCGCGGTGGTTGATAATGGTGTGCCAGAAAACATGTGGCAAAATCCGTTCAAAGCAGGCATGCCCTTATATGTGGCCAAGGATCCTGGGTACCTGTATAGAAACCTAAACACCAATCTGGTGGTAAATTACTTGACAACACCGCAGTAAAATAAGTATAATATAGTTTTGCCGCTTTAGCTCATTTGGTAGAGCAACTGATTTGTAATCAGTAGGTGGTCAGTTCGAATCCGACAAGCGGCACCATATAATTTGACCAATAAATACCAAAATGTTATACTGGGTATTCTAGTAACTTTTTTGGTAAACACAATGAAAAAACTTTTATTAATTGTAGCATTATTATTTGCATCCACAGTGGCCATGGCTGAACAAGGCGATGTTTGGATTTCTATCGGTACCGTGGGCGAGCACTTTGAAAACAATCACAACGCCAACAATTTCAATCCTGGTATTGCTGCGTTTTATGAAGTGGTTGACCGCGTGTCTGTTGGGTACGGTGTCTACAGAAATAGTTATCAAGACACCAAACGATGGATTGGTAATCAGTATACCTACCCTACTCTGACTTCCGAGGCCTTGTATATCGATTACAAATTTTGGAACAACAATATGTGGGACACACATGTTGGTTACTATGAGTCCAACCACTATTATAGTGCTTCCTCGTCCGGAACCCTGGTTCAAGGCTATGAAGGTTTTACTTATGCCACTGCTTGCCGTCGATTCGAAGAAGGATCCAATTGGAAAGGATGCCTACAGGCCACTGTTTGGCACAATAACCCAGGTCCGGGCATAGACGAAGCAATTGGTTTCAAGATACAATATAATTTTGGAGATCCTTTTAAAAATGACTGAAGAAAAGAAATCAAAAAACCCATTCATCAACATGGCCAATGCTGCTCGAGCAGTAGCGGCCAATCCCAAAGTGCCTAGTAAAACTACAGCACAAGTGCAGGCCGCCAAACACGGTAGTCAAGTCAGCACAAACAAACCAGCAAAAAAATCAGCAGGACGTGGTCGATGACCCAGCATCTTGTTAGCCTGGCCAATCTCAAGGACTCATTCAACTCGTATCATAGTGCTGAGCCGTTTGACCATTGTGTGGTAGACAATTTCTTACCTGAGGAATTGGCTCATGCCATTGAATCAGAGTTTTTAGATTTTGACAATCCAGCCTGGTTTGAATACAACAATGTTACCGAAATCAAAAAACAAAACAAAGACTGGGGACTATTTCCCAGACACACTTATCAATTGTTTTACTATTTAAATAGCCCGGCCTTTGTTGACGTACTGAGTGATCTGGTTGGTGTTCCTTTGTATGCAGACCCGGGTCTACACGGTGGCGGCTGGCACATACATGGTCCAGGCGGTAAACTAAATCCTCACCAGGACTACAGCATACACCCCAAGATAGGTCTACAACGCAAGTTAAACATCATTTTGTATGTGAGCCGGGATCTTGATCAGGAAGCCTACGGCGGACACCTGGGGCTATGGACAGCCGATGAGTCGGGTCCTACTGGCCTGGCCAAAGAAATTGCACCTGTGTTTAATCGTGCGGTCGTATTTGATACCACACAGAACTCCTGGCATGGTCTAAGCCGTAGCCTAACACAGCCCGAGGGTGTTTATCGCAAGAGTCTGGCAATCTATTATCTCACCGACCCACCAGTGGATGCCAACACTAGATCTCGTGCCCTGTTTGCTCCTACCACGGATCAACAAGGTAACCAAGAGGTCTTGGACTTTATTGCAAAAAGATCTCGATAAATAGTAGTATGGAACATTTTTTTCAAGACATCCAAGGGTGGAGTGATCGTTTAACACAATTATACGATTTTGTATTACCACAATTACCAAAAAATTGCCAGATAGTAGAATCTGGAGTATGGGTTGGCCGTAGTACTGCATTTTTAGCAGTTGAACTGATAAACAGAGGTCATCAGTTTAAATTGGTTTCAGTAGACCACTGGCAAGGTGCAGAGTTAACCGATAACGAAAAAGAATATTACAGTAAAGAGCTTGAAACTAGAGATCCTTATCAAGAATTTCTAACAAATATAGAGCCGGTTAAAGACCACATACAAATTTGCAAAATGAGCAGTTTGGATGCTGCAAAACTATTTGACGATCAGTCTTTTGATTTTGTAGTAATTGATGATGATCACAGCTACACCGGCGCTCTAAACAATATTAGTGCATGGATACCAAAAGTAAAATCGGGTGGATTCGTCAGTGGCGACGATTTTGACTGGCCTGGGGTAGAACAAGCAGTACGTGAACTTTTTGGCGATCGATTTAGTACAATTGGTGGTGCTGCTTGGTACATACAACTATAATTTGAGCCCATGTCGGCAGGTTTTTCTTGACATCGAATTGTTTTAATGTTATACTAGCTACTAGTTAAACCCTAATTGGAGTAGTTAGAATGTTTGAATCCTTAGAAATCCGTCGTGCTGCAAATGGTTTTATCCTGGTAGTCAATACCGAAGAAGATGCACAGGAGTTTGTATACGACACAGAACGCAAGCTGGTTCGTGTCGTTAAACAATATCTTGGCGAACGTGTTACCGCATCAGAAGTAGAATAATTGTTTAAAAACATCAATGAACAAACCCAATCTGGTAATCATGCCCTTTGGATGGTCAGGTGCACCATTCCGCCGTTGGACCGATTACGACCAATACAACTTTGACATAGCACTGGTTCAATGGAGCGATGACGAAGTTCCCAATGCCAACCGAGTACGATATCATGAACGTATCAAGGGCCAGAAATGGCACTTAGTTGGCGCTATCAACGCCATGTACGATCTGTCGGTCTACGAATACATACAGGTCTTGGACGATGATGTATTGACCACTCCCGATCAAATAGCAAAAACATTTGATTTTTGTCGCGACAACAATCTTGATCTAGCACAGCCTGCAGTAGTCAGTGATTATCATATTGTGCATCAGGCCACTCGGTGGATTCCTGGTGCCAAAATGCACATTACCGATACGGTAGAAATGATGGCAGACATACACAGCCAACGTACCTGGGCAGAATGCATGCGCCATTGCTCGGAACTGCCGGTGGGAATTGGTTACAACATTGAAGGTTACTGGCAGTATGTGTTGGACTGCCGGTCTGGTACTACCAAGTATGGTGGACGTGTTGCTGTGATTGATCAGTACCCGGTTAGACACCTAAAACCGGTACAGGATACCGAGCAGTTTAGGCAAAAAGGGCTGGACCCATGGATTGATTGTGCCTGGCTTGATGATCGTTATCAGCTGGCTGGTTGGCCTTTTACTACCAAAGAAATCATCAACGGGTAATCATTTCGGGCAATTTTTTACATTGCTCTAATCGTACTGCATGTTGAATACCGGGCCAGTGCAGGATCCAATCGCCGGGTTCCCATAGAGCCGGAGTACCCAAGATATCTACATCAATGGTACAATAATCATAAATCTGTTGATAGCTGTTCATATAACGCTGTGGTACAATCTTGATAATGCTTTCAAACTCATCTAAAGTATCAATGATATACTGCTGGATACCCCAACGGTCTTTCCAGGTGCTGTTGGGACCTTGGCTCCATTCATAATCGGGTGTACGATCAATCATTTTTTGTATGTAATCACGTCCCTCGGCGCTGTTGCGTATTAGCCAGTTGCCTGAATTCAAGTTTAGTCGATCCACAGGAACAATCACATGATAGTCGTTGTCGATCTTGTCTTCGATACGTATGGTTAAATTGGTAATGGTAGCATCAGCTTCAGTCATTAGTAACCATTCTATTTCGGGATTCTGATCAAATAGTTTTTTGATAAACAGCGGCTTGTTAAAATCCATAAAGTTACTGAATGGTGTGGTTCGGATTATGATGTCATCGTCGCCCAGATTGGCCCAGAGATATCCGTGCCGTTCGCAATATTCTTTTTTGGGTGCGTCAGTGGCGTTGGACAGGTCGTGTATGTTTGAAGTGCTCATGGAAGCGACAGCATGCATGGTTGATTTCTTTCTTGGTTAATTGATGTAACTATAAATATTTATATGCGTATATTTGACTGCTTTACATTTTATAATGAACTTGATCTATTAGAGGTTCGCTTGCGTGAATTATACGACAAAGTTGACCAGTTTGTCATTGTCGAAGCAACCACAACCTTTACCAATCGTCCCAAACCCTTGTATTTTGATGATAACCATACTAGGTATGCTCCCTGGATGGACAAGATACAGCACATAGTGGTTGATTTGCCACAGAGTGCCAATGCCTGGGACAATGAAACTGCCCAGAGAAATACCATACTGCACGGACTCAACGATGCCGAACCCGATGATCTGGTAATTGTGTCTGACGTGGATGAAATTGTACGTGCCGAGGCCATCGATGCAATGAAATCCATGGATCAAACCATTTATGCCTTGCGCATGCCCATATTCAATTTCAAGTTCAACTACATGCGAGTCACACCTGGGCAGTATGATGTCTGGGCCATGGCCGCACGTGCTCAGGTGTTTCATGACATAGGCCCTAATACCCTACGCAGTCTAAGATTCAATTACTTTGATAGTCCCTATCAGTTCAGCAATGATGGCATCTCGGTCATTGAGCATGCCGGCTGGCATTTTGGCTACATGGGCGATGAAGCGTATCTTAGAGATAAAGCACAGAGTTTCAGTCATACCGAAGTAAATCGTCCAGACTTTTTGGCACAGATTGATGTGGAAAAGAGCATTGCCGAACGCAAGGAATGGAATAGAGAACAGACAGCACGATATGAAATAGTCAACATGACTGATTATTTTCCCCAGGCCGCCACGGCCTACGCTGATTTTGTTTTGCCCAATAGTGGTTTTGATCCACTTGATTTTTTACCACCTTTCCCGTATAATAAATAGTAGTATTCAAATAAACTGGAGATTCAATGAGCAAGAACGTTCTAATAACCGGCGGCGCCGGTTTCATCGCACACCACGTGATAGACAAGATGTTGTCGGAAACAGATTATAATATTGTCTGTTTAGATCGCTTGGATATCAGTGGTAACCTAAATCGTCTATACGACATGTTACAGGATCATGACCCTAAAATGGTAAGCCAACGCTTACGCATTGTGTTCCATGATCTCAAAGCCGAACTAAATGAAATGATTGTCAAGGACATTGGCAACATTGACATTGTTCTACACCTGGCCGCAGGAAGCCACGTGGATCGTTCAATCCAGTACCCAACTGAATTCCTACAGGACAATGTGGTAGGCACGGTCAATACCTTGGACTATGCCCGCAAGCACTTGCCCAACCTGGAACGTTTTGTTTACTTCTCAACAGATGAGATCTTTGGTGTTGCTCCTCCTGGTGTGTCATACAAAGAATACGATCGTTATAACTCTACTAACCCATACTCAGCATCAAAAGCCGCCGCAGAAGAGTTTTGCGTGGCCTACGAAAATACCTACAAGATGCCTATCGTAGTTACACACACCATGAATGTATTTGGTGAACGTCAGCATCCAGAGAAGTTTATCCCCATGTGTATCCAACGTGCTCGCGACGGTGAAAAAGTTTATATACATGCAGATCCTACACGTCGTCATGCAGGTACAAGAATGTATATCCACGCCAAGGATGTGGCCGAAGGACTAATGTTTATTTTAGGTCTTAAAGACTACAAACACAAAGGCGACTATGGTCACGCACATTGCCCCAAGTTCAATTTGGTAGGTACAGAAGAAATTGATAACTTGACCCTGGCACAGATGATTGCCAAGGCACAGGGCAAGACACTCAACTACGAAATGGTTGACTTCCATGGAAGCAGACCTGGGCATGACCTACGCTATGCACTTGATGGCGGCCTACTAAAGAGTTTAGGTTGGGAACCCAAGATCAAACTCAGTGAACGTATCACAGACATGGTCAAATGGACCTTGGCCAACGATCGCTGGTTAAGCAAATAAACAGCATCAATGAGTAAGATATTAGTTACCGGCGGAGATGGTTTTGTTGGCGGGTATCTTAAAAACTATCTCGGCCAGCGACATCAAGTGATAGCACCAGGCCGTAGCCTGTTAGATCTAACCAATTTACACAGCGTCAATAGTTTCTTTGACAACAACGACATAGATACCGTGGTACATTGTGCTCTTATTGGGCGCAACAACATCAACGGAGTTGACGACCAATTGGCCATTGGCAACATGAACATGTTTGCCAACCTGTATCGTAATCGTCATAGATTTGGTCGCCTGATCAACATGGGCACTGGCAACGAGTTTGACACTACTGTAAAAAATGATACTGCCACAGAATCTACCCTGTTTGAACGCATGCCGGTCAGCAGTTATGCTTATGCCAAAAACATGATAGCTCGTTGCATTGCCGACACAGAAAACATGTACAACCTGCGTTTGTTTGGTGTGTTTGGCAACAAGGAAACCAACACAAGATTCTTCAAGCGTTTGAAATTGGTCACTGAAGCATTTCATATTTTCCAAGACAACTACTTTGATTTTTTATGGGTAGACGATCTCTGCACTATTGTAGAGTCGGCTGTTACAGATACCTGGCCCTGGCGTGATGTCAATTGTGTATATCCTGACAAGCATCTAATGAGCGAGTTGGCCTATCAGTTTGCTGAAATACAAGGAATTGATTCTGACCTCATTGTGGTAGATGCTGTTGGCAACTTGAACTTTACTGGACACAGCGGACGCCTGGCCGCACTAAATTTGCCGTTAAAAGGTCGCACAGAAGGATTCCGTAGCTATGTTTGACAACTTTGATCTTGTTGTAGTTGGGTCGGGTCTATTTGGCTCAGTTACAGCCGAACAGGCCAGCCGCGATGGATTTCGTGTGGCCGTGATAGAAAGCCGGGCACACATTGGTGGTAATTGCTACACTGAAGATGACGCCACCACCGGCATCAACATACACAAATACGGTCCGCACATATTCCATACCAGTAACGACACCATCTGGAACTATATACAGCAGTTTACTAAATTTAATAACTATCACCACCAGGTGCGTAGTGTTTACAATGGTCGCACCTATGGTATTCCCATTACCCTGGATACCATCAATAGTTTTTACAACGAAAACTTTACGCCCGCTGAAGCTCGTCAATTTGTTGAAGCCATGCGTGTTAAAAATCCCAACCCACAGAACTTTGAAGAACAAGCATTAGCCTTGATTGGACCTGGCTTGTACGAAGCATTTATACGTGGCTATACACTCAAACAATGGGAAACAGATCCCAAGGATCTACCAGCCAGTGTTGCTCGTCGCTTGCCAGTTAGATTCAACTATGACAACACCTATTGGCAAGACACTTGGTCAGGCATTCCTGTGGGCGGATACACTCCCATATTTGAACGCATGCTGGATCACGAAAACATACAGGTATTTTTAAACACCGATTGGTTTGATGTTGCTGGGCAAGTCAAAGACAAGTTGGTAATCTATACCGGCGCCATTGATCGTTACTACGACTACTGCTATGGACGACTGGCCTGGCGTACCCTGGACTTTGAATTTCAAACCTTCGATACCGGTGACTATCAAGGCATTGCGGCTATAAATTATCCCGATGCAGCAGTACCTTACACTCGTTCAATTGAACATCGTCACTTCCATCCAGAACGTCGATATGATCCAGATCGTACCGTGGTAAACTTTGAATACAGCCGAGCCGCCCAGCCCGGTGATGTCGAATACTATCCGGTAAATCGTCCTGCGGATCGTCGCTGTTTTGAGCAGTATCGAGACCGTGCTGATCAAGAAGCCAATGTGATATTTGGTGGCCGCTTGGGTGAATACATGTACTACGACATGCATCAAGTGATCGGTAGTGCCCTGAGTGCATACCAAAAGAAAGTCAAAATCCGTTTGACTAAACAGACAAATTAAAGTAAAATACTATCATGACACAACATGCCTTTATTGTAACTTCTGCTATCAATAGCAAATTTGGTGTATTTGATCCGGTTAAAAGACTGAGTCAAACTATAGATACCATCACCAGTATCAAAAATAAAATTCCTACAGCTAATATTGTTGTGATGGAATGCTGTGGCGAACCTATCCGGGACGATCAACGTGCAGAATTGTCAGCACATGCGGATCTTTTTGTTGACTATAGTCGCGATGCTGATGTGCAGGCCCTATACGAAAACGACAACTGGGACGTGGTAAAGAACGGAACTGAAATCATGTGCTTTGGTCGTGTGCTGAATCAATTACGGGACAGCGGTTATTTTGTACAAAACAAAATTGATCGCACACACAAAATGTCCGGGCGTTATGTACTAAACGACATGTTTGATCCTGAAACCTATGAACAACTGGCACTGGAAGATCGTATCATTATTGGTCCCAAGTACCGCAGTCAATTTCCACCTGAAGTAACACAGCAGGCCTGGCAGTACATGGCACGTCTATGGTCATGGCCCACTTCACGCTTGGATGAAGTTATCAAAGTCTATGAAGATAGCCTGGTGTTCTTTGCTGAACGCCTGGCCGCCGGTGGTTATGTGGATATTGAACATGTCTTGGCAAGATTCTTAAATCCTGACCATGTACACGAAATACAAAACTTGGGTGTAGAAGGACAGATTGCGCCCAATGGAAGCCCGATCAAAAACTAATGGAAAATTGCAAATCAATCACTGAGTGTTTGGCCTGTGGCAGTCAAGACCTGATCAAGACCCTGGATCTTGGCGAACAACCATTGGCCAACAATTTCAAAAGTGATCCGGCACAACCCGAACCTATTTTTCCCTTGGCCATTAATCGTTGCGGGCATTGTAATCATCTGCAACTTACACACGCGGTGGATCCTGCCATCATCTACACACATTATCTATACGTATCGGGTACCAGTCAAACCAACAGAGACTACATGCAGTGGTTTGCTGGATTTGTCAGCGAACAATTTAACGGTCGTGCCAAGTCAGTCTTGGACATTGGTTGTAATGATGGCACACAATTGGACTATCTAAAACAGGCCGGCCTTGATACCTACGGTGTAGATCCAGCAGAAAACATCTGGCCCACATCCAGTGCTAATCATCGGGTAGTCTGCGGATTTTGGGACGAGGCCAGTGCGGCCCAGCTGGGGCCTGATCAGTTCTGTGCTATCATAGCACAAAATTCGTTTGCACACAATCCTGATCCTTTGCCATGGTTGGTCCTGGCTAAAAAATACCTCAAAGATCAAGGCAAAATTTTTATACAGACCAGCCAGGCTGACATGGTCATCAACGGCGAATTTGACACTATCTATCACGAACATGTGAATTTTTACAACGCATACAGCATGAAGTGCCTGGCAGAACGTGCTGGCCTGCATCTAATTGATGTGGTCAAAACTCCCATACACGGCAACAGCTATATTTTTGTCTTGGGCAAAGAACCCAAAAATACATTTGGTGTACAAAACGCCTTGGCCATGGAACAGTCCCTGGGCCTACAAACAGCCGGCACATACCAGGCCTGGGCCACAGGTGTACATGCACTATTGGACCAGATCAAAGATCAATTGGCCGAGTTCAAAGGATTTGGATACCACATTGTTGGATATGGTGCTGCCGCCAAAGGCATGACTCTGCTGAATGCCAGCCATATACACCTTGATGCAGTCATAGATGATAATCCATTGAAGCAGAATCACTGGTGTCCGGGCACTGACATTCCAGTGGTCAGTAGCAATTATATTGCACAGTTACCCGCTGACGACATTGTGGTGTTTGTTCCCCTGGCCTGGAACTTTTACACAGAAATTGTAGGTAAAATCAGATCTATTCGTGCCAGCAACAAGGATATGTTTGTACGCTATTTTCCGACTATAACCACTGACTTTTATGACAATTGAATTTCGATTTCCTGTAATCGAATTAGTTGACAGATACACTATAGCTCGTGTAAAATACAAAAAGACCTCGGGTGCCAATCAGGCCGAGCTTGATTTTTACCAACAGCAGATAGATCAGCTTGATGTTGAATTGATTCAGGCAGAGTTAACCGAATTAGAAAACGTACACATGCGCATTTGGGCCCTGGAAGATGATTTTAAAAAGTGTCGCATTGACGGTGTTGACCTGTCTGAAATTGGGCGCCGTGCATTAGAAATAAGAGATATAAACAACTATAGAGTACAATACAAAAACGCCATGGCAGACAAGTTAAACGACCCAGTAAGAGAAATAAAAAAGGACCACACCAGTGAACATTGAAACTCCAATCACTATCTTAGTCAAGCGACGTGCTGCCCTGGGCGACGTGGTAATGAGTACAGGTGTGGTACGCGAACTACATCGTCAGTACAACGGGCAATGCAGTATTACGGTAGAAACAGAATTTCCTTTGGTCTACAAAAACAATCCTTATATTGCAGATCTTCGCAACTGGGGTGAATGTAATCCTGTGGACTATGACATTGTGTACAATCTTGATGATGCATATGAACTGAATCCAGCCAATCATTTTGTATCCAGCATGTTTGCTCGTGTGTTTGGTACCAGTTTAGGTTCAATGAATCAAGCACCAGATCTACACCCTGATGAGCAGGACAAGTATACGGTAGACCAAGATCTCAAAGAAATTGGCGACAAGTTCTTTGCAGTTCACATGCGTAACTGGCACTGGGCATTGAAGAACATTGACATGGATACCTGGCTTGACATTTTTGTCAAGATATTTGAACAACGCACTGACTACAAAATTGTTACCATTGGCGGACCCACAGATCTCAGTTTAGAGCATCCGTTGATTTTTAACGCCAATGCTCGCTACACTCCTCAGCAGTTGGCCTACCTGTTAGATCATGCCAGTTGCTTTGTGGGCATAGATTCAGGCCCATTTCAGATTGCTGCCGCAAGTAGCACTCACGTGATCGGCCTGCTAACACACAATCCGCCCGAGTATATCATGCCCATACGCAGGATGGATCCAGGATGGCATTCAACTGCTATACAGGCCGAGGTTGAATGTGTAGGCTGTAATGTCAATCAGGCCCGGCCGGTTAGAGGAATTGACTGCATACACGGAGATTTCCGTTGCAACAGATCCTGGAACACGCAACGAATAGCAGATGCAATATTAGAACAATTAGGACAATAATGGAAACAATATTTGAAGTACCACGACTTAGAAAAGGTCACAGATTAGATATCATTGACACCAGTGTTTACTGGTTTGAAATGGATCATGCACACGAAGGCTATACCGACTTCCTGGACATGTTTAACAATGCCATAGTTGTCAACAACTGGCATAAATTTATTCGACCCGGCTCTACTGCCATTGACATCGGCGGGCATTCTGGAGATACTGCTATTCCCATGCAGTACCTTTCACGTGGTACTGTATTGAGTATTGAACCTAACCCACGTATCAAACCCTATTTGGATTTTAATTGTGCGGTAAATGCACACCTGGGCAAATTTGTTACCGCTGGCTATGCTGTTACTACGCAGGACATTGATGCCTTGGAAATCTTTGATCACAACAATGATCTGTGCAATGGCGGAACCATTGACCCAACCTGGAGTCCTGAACTGCAAGCACGTATGCGTGGTATGTCGAGTAAACAGGTCACGGTACCGGGCATGACCTTGGAACACATCTGTGAAAAGTATCTAACAGCTGAAGAAATTGACAATATTAGTTTTATTAAAACCGACACCGAAGGTCACGATGTCAGCATCTTAGAATCTAGTGCTGAGTTGATTGACCGTATCAAGCCTGTTATCTATACCGAATGGTTTTTTGCCTACGGTGATGTGGAAAACAAAAAAATGTTTGATGTAATTGCACAACTAGGATATCAGGCATTCAATCCCAAAACACTGGAACCCGTGGCCTTGGGCGCAACACCAATTCCAGATCTCTTGCTGATTCACCAATCAAAAGTTGATGACTACATTCAGGCATAGTGGCACCGCTGGAGATACCGTTTATAGTTTGGCCGCAGTCAAACGTATGGGCGGTGGTGAATTCCAGATCGGTATCCGCAACTTAGAACCCACTCTTACTCGCTACGGCTATCGTGCCGAAGAGTGTGACCCAGCACACCGCGGCCGTTATACCGAGCAAGACTATGCCATGTTAGCTCCCTTGATCGAACGGCAAAGTTACATCACCGGTGTTCGGCCCTGGACCGCAGGAGATGCAGAACCTGAGGTGGACCTGGATGCTTACCGCGGAGTAATGTATCGTACATTTGAAGGCAATATTGTGGAAAGTTATTTCCGTACATTCAATTTACCGTTTGCCCCAGCTGACTACTCAATGACCTGGTTAGAAGCAGATCCAATTGCCGAAGCCGCTGTTGTTGTAAACTCAACTCCACGCTACCGAGACCCTGAAGCACACAAGACCTGGTTGTCAATGTGCCAGGACGCAGATTTGGCTCAAAATGGATTGTTTGTTGGGACTCCGGCTGAACACGAAACCTTTGTGCAAAATACCGGATGTCACATACGTTATCGCCCGGTGCAGAACTTCTTAGAATTGGCCGGTCTTATTGCAGGTGCGGATTTGTTTTTGGGCAACCAAAGTATGGCCTACAGCATAGCAGTTGGTCTGGGTAAAGCCTGTGTGTTGGAAATCCATAAAATCAAACCCATGCAGTATAGTGAATGCTATTTCCCCAGAGACAACATTACCTATTTTTGAGAGATAAATATTTTTGCGGTAGTTGTTGACAATGCCGCAATCTTGTAGTACAATAAAAAAACAAACTAAAATTTATTCATTTTTAAAAGGAGAATCATGATGAATCTAAAACCGCTATCTGATAGGGTCGTAGTTCGCCGTGTTGACAGCGAGTCTGTAACAAAAGGCGGCATCGTAATTCCGGATGCAGCTGCAGAAAAAGCAGACCAAGGCACGGTGCTTGCTGTTGGACCCGGTCGACGCAACAAGGAAACCAGTGAGTTAATCGCACTGGATGTTGAAGTTGGCGATCAAGTGTTATTTGGTAAATTTTCTGGTCAGACCGTAAAGGTTGACGGAGAAGAACTATTGATTTTACGTGAGGAAGATATCCTCGGTGTAATTACAAAATAAGGAGAACTACAATGGCTGCAAAAGACGTACAATTTGGGAATGATTCCCGTAGTAGAATGGTTGAGGGTGTCAACATCCTGGCCAATGCTGTTAAAGTAACACTAGGTCCTAAAGGACGCAACGTGGTTATCGAACGCTCGTTTGGTGGCCCTGCTGTTACCAAGGACGGTGTAACCGTAGCAAAAGAAATTGAGCTACAAGACAAATTACAAAACATGGGCGCACAGATGGTCAAAGAAGTGGCGTCCAAGACTGCTACCGACGCAGGTGATGGTACTACTACAGCTACCGTACTTGCACAGGCAATTGTCAAAGAAGGCATGAAGTATGTTACTGCCGGGCACAACCCAATGGATCTAAAACGTGGTATTGATCGTGCCGCTTCAGCCGCTGTTGAAGCACTGAGCAAAATTTCCAAGCCATGCAAGACTAGCCAGGAAATTGCACAGGTTGGGTCAATCAGTGCCAATGGCGATGCTGCCATTGGTAAGATGATTGCTGATGCCATGGACAAGGTAGGCAAAGAAGGGGTGATCACCGTTGAAGATGGCAAGAGCCTACATGACGAACTAGACGTTGTAGAAGGTATGCAGTTTGATCGTGGGTATCTAAGCCCATACTTTATCAACAATCAAGACAAGCAAACCGTGGAACTAGATAATCCGTTTATCTTGTTGTTTGATAAAAAAATCACCAACATTCGCGATATGATTCCGGTACTGGAAGCAGTTGCCAAAGCAGGCAAACCCTTGCTGATCATTGCTGAAGATGTCGAAGGCGAAGCACTTGCTACTCTGATCGTTAACAACATGCGTGGTACCGTCAAGGTAGCTGCTATCAAAGCACCCGGATTTGGCGATCGTCGCAAGGCCATGCTGGAAGATATTGCTATCCTGACAGGCGGACAAGTTGTTGCTGAAGAACTAGGCCTGACTTTGGAAAAGACCACAGCTGAACATTTGGGTATGGCTGGCCGTGTGGAAATTTCTAAAGAAAACACCATCATCATTGATGGCGCAGGTGATGCCAAGGCAATCAAGGCACGTGTTGCATCTATTCGTGTTCAAGCAGAAGAATCCACTAGCGAATACGACAAAGAAAAACTTAATGAACGTGTTGCTAAACTAGCAGGCGGTGTAGCTGTCTTGCGTGTTGGTGGTGCTACTGAAGTAGAAATGAAAGAGAAAAAAGATCGTATTGACGATGCCTTACATGCTACCAAGGCCGCTGTAGAAGATGGTATTGTTCC
>Ga0208382_1000247_pt1 | contig 19872 bp, 36 predicted proteins | sample CryBogCBE28Sep08_FD_184582 | JGI IMG/M metagenome (GOLD analysis project Ga0208382, IMG submission 184582) | Freshwater microbial communities from Crystal Bog, Wisconsin, USA - CBE28Sep08 (SPAdes) | ecosystem: Environmental > Aquatic > Freshwater > Lake | place: Crystal Bog, Wisconsin, USA...
GTCAATTAAAATGTGTGATATATGTCCTTTGTCATAGGTAATGGTCCAAGTCCTTGCACCTGTAAATGTAGAGTTTTCTGTAGCTTCCATCTCTTGTGCAATACTAAGTTTAGCTATTTGGTCGCTTGGAAACTTACGCTTCATTGACTTACTAAGTACTAATACTGACGGCACACCATTCATGTATTTAATTTCTAATAAACTGTGGCCAAACTGTACATCCTGACCATGTGCTAATATTTCTTGTCCTAACTCTTTCCATTGTACCCAAAACTTATCAAGCCTTTGCATTTCTTTCAGCCCTCCGTTGGTTGTCATCTAATGTGCGATTCATTCCTAGCAGGTCTCTATATAATTTTAGTACTTGGTTTTTAATCTCTTGCTTGCCTTTATCTCGGTAGACGTTTACTGCCATACCAAACGTTCCTACTTTCATTCCCACTGTTCCGTCTGATGTCATGCTGATGTTTTCAGCTTTAGGACATAGCTCTTGTATTTCTTTTAATGTCATAATCCCCTCCTATCTTAAAAATCCATTTGAATCAAACCCTATATCATCTCCTTGTGTAAACCGACTAGTATCTTCTTTTGGTCGCATTTCAAACCCTGACCTAGCGTAATCTGGTATGTCATCATATACAGCTGTATCACTTATTTGGTTTTGTTTGACAGATACTGCAAGATAACGGAAAGCATCAGCCCCGTTAGAACTCCAATCATGAAGTGGTTTATTGTCAAATACACGTGTTTCCTCATTATACTTTCTATGGTAATTTTTTAAACAAGCTAAACCTACTTCACATTTTTTCTTATCAAAGTAACACCGTTGAAGTAATATTCTTGTTGCGTTTATACCATCTTCTATTTTTAATTTAGGTGCTACTCTAAAGTTTATACCTAAGTTCCTAGCTGTTTCTACCCTAGATAACCCACTACCAAACTCTCGTACCTTAATATCGTGTGGTGCAAAGTGTTGTCCGTACACATAAGGTTTGTTTTGTAATACCTTTATGTAGTGGTCAAGTCCTTTACCGTTACCCTCGTAGTAGTCTATGAGATTAACTTTGTCACCGTTAAACTGTGCAAACCAAATACCAGTAGCATCTCCAACACCTAAATCCCAATAAGTGTGTACTGGATGTTCTTGTCTGTAAGGAACATCTGTAATGCGGTCTGTTTCTTCAGCCAGCGTAATAAGGTCACCGTAGTAAGAACCTTGAATTGGCTCATCAAACGAACATAAAAACTCTTGATTGAATAATCTTTCATCTCCATATAGCCCTTTGTATTCTATTTTTATTTCTTCTAATTCTTGTTCTGAAAACTGTCCAGCATCTCTTGCAGTAAGGTAAGATACAAACCACCCATTCTTAACAGCTTGTTGATACAACGTACGTGCATGGTTATCTCCACGTGGTGTAAAGTTAAACCACATAAATCCTTTGTTCTCAACTACAATCGGTAATAGATACCCAATGATGTTAGGACTCATAAGTGAATACTCACTAAAGATAATACCTGCTGGGTTAGTACCAACAATACGGTCAATGTCAGAAGCTCCTATAATTTGAAAGATAGAACCGTTATATAGTTCAATTTTCATTTGCTGTTGGTCAGTTCTTTTTCTAAGCTCTTGTGGAATGTGGTCCATAGTCTTAAACCCATTACTGTCTAAGTTATCCCACAATGCTTTACGTCCTTGGTTAAACTCAGGAAACACATAATAGTAATTAGCAACTCGTTTAAGCATTTGAAGTAAAAGTGCATTTACCATAGTCTTGTCTTTACCATGACGTCTAGGCCAAACTATTACAGCTCGGTCTGCTGGCTTGTCTTGTATTGCTAACCAAAAATCTTTTTGATACTCTCTCGGTTCAAAGTGAAATGGTATCGTCAGGTCGCTCATTAAATCTCCTTTTAGGTTTATGTGTTGCTACACAATTCATTATTCTTGGGTTATATACTTCTTTACATATAGGACACTGCCATCCTAAATATATCTTTTTAAAATAGTTTTCTGCTTCTTTATCAAATGAGTTAAGCAGCTTTTCTTTTTCATTAAAGATTTCATCTAAATCGTCATACAAACTCATCGCATTCCTTTCTTACAGTTAAACTTACAAAGACCCACAGCAAACCCATGTTCACAAGAACGTATCTTCTTATTAGCTAGGATTGTTGTTAGGTCTATAGGACGTTGCTTAATAACTTTAACTTCTGGTAAAGGTATTATAGGCTCGTATGTTATTTCTTTTATTTGAGTAGGTCTAACAGGCTTAGTTGTATTAGACGTTTGTTTTTCATATCTTTCCCCATTCAAATGACTTCTAATCCACTCGGCTTTATGTTTAATAGCTTTCCAGCGTGGTATGTCTTCTTCTTTAATGTATACAGTTATCTGTGGCATTACCCTCACCCCTAAAGATTGCGTAGCAATCGTTTTATATTTCCCCAATATACTGTACATTATACTCTTTCTTTTAAAATAAAAAAGGGGGGGGGCTTACACATAGCTAAAAAAAAATTACCCTAATGTAAAAAGGTTTGTCTGTCTCTGTTAATTTGTATTTATCTTAATTTCTAATAATTCATTAGGGTGGAGGTGGTATCAGGGGTGGAGTGGGCGTTCTCTCTCTGTTACTCTCTCTCTCATTCTTTATAATAACAGGGGTGATTTATACATGTAACAGGGGTGACTACTATATACAACAGAGGTAGGACATTTATTCTCTTATATCTATTCACTCTCTCTATTATCTATCAGTAGAAACATAGTATGGACTGTACGCACTAGTGCGATGGATGGGCTCGGCTATCAATCTCGGACTGTGTATAAACTGTGGACAACTCCTCTCAATAACAGATGACAATCTAAAATGCTTGACAATCGATACCATTCTGATACCATTGGGGTAGTGGCAACAAAGTCACAACATAACAACATAACTAATAAGGAGACATACAAATGTCTAATTCAATAACAAAACTACATAACATAGCATTGGAGATATACAACAGTAGAACTTCTCGGAGATTCTCTGAGGACTTCACAAAAGATGAGCTTATAACTTTATGGACTGAATATTGTATATTCACAAAAGATAAAGAGGGCAATTTTATACCTCCAAAAGCTCCATACGATGATGAAGTATATGATGCACTGGACAAGCTCGGTTACTGGGACGAGCGAGTGGCTGAGATGATAACAGTCGAACCATACTTGAGCTTGGCACAATATACAGAGTACATCCAAAGCAAGATGGACGCTGAGGGGTATTATACGGAGATAACAAAAGAGGGAGGAGTCCTATTCTCTCTCACTAATAAGGTACGAGGACTTGAGGGCATGTATGCTGAGGTGACGAGGGACGAACTAATATTTCACTTGGACGAGATGGAGGACTGGGAGAAAACAGAGATTCTCGAAGAGATTAAATAGCTTTTGGGTGACTGGAGGGACTGAATAAGTCTCTCCAGATATTCACAAGAATATCGATAACTAATAACACAAGGAGGACATACAAATGTCAACAATAACAAAACAAGTAAGAAAAGCGATTCGAGAGCATATACTCGATACATTCGCTTGGGATGATGGAGATTCACTTCATAACCTCATAGGACAAGTCGAGCACATAAAGTGTGCTGGAGAGTCGAACTATACAGTTGGCTCACGTATGGTCGATGATGGATTCTTTTTGGTGTACTACGATGACATCAGAGAATGGCTCGATTCCATCCATCCATCAGAAAAGAGATTCTCAGATTCTCAGATATGGAGTACATATAAGCATCTAATCGGACGAGAAGTAGCGTACCTACTTCAGGAGGACAACTAATGGGTGACTACTTCGACTTTGTGGACATCCATCCAGACATGGCAAGTGCTGGGCTGGACTACATGAGAGACTTGCTGGGTGATTCAGGTTATGCACATATTCGTAATAACTACCACGAGCTGGGAGACTATCAGACTATCGAGGTAACTTCGTATGCTGGTGACGAACCAGATGATGAGGACGAGGAGTTATGGGATGAGTGGGACAACAATATCACAAAGCTCAATAATGCAATAAGTGCATGGAGAGAACGATTCTCGGAGCAAGTCGAGGAGCTATATAGTAAAGAATATAATCAATCTAAAATAACAGGGAGAGCATAATGAAAACTATACCAGTAACATACATAAACACTATTAAATATGTAGTGACACTCGAGCAAGACGAGTGGGCTGAGTCACCACGAGAGTGGGACAATTTGGGGACTATGCTATGTCTCCATCGTAACTACAATCTTGGAGATGAGCCAAACGTGAGCTGGGATGAGATGGAGTCGCTTGTCTCTCAGAGGAGCGTAGTCTCACTACCACTATATCTGTACGACCATTCAGGTATTACGATGAGCACTCGACCATTCGGAGACAGATGGGACAGTGGGCAAGTGGGGTACATATACGTCACCCACGAGGACATCTTAAAAGAGTTCGGAGGCAAAAGAGTAACTCAAAAGAGAATTAAGCAAGTGCTGGAGACTCTCAGGGACGAAGTAGCTACATACGATACATACATTCGAGGTGATATATACACTGTCACCATCAAAACAGATTCAGGACTGTATATCGATTCATGCAGTGGTTACTATGGGGACGACTATAAACAGCTTTTGGACGAGCACGACGTGCAAGATTACGAGCTGATATATAACTAATAACACGTGCTGGACATCACCTAAAACTGTCCAGAAGGACTAATAATATGACAACATGGAATGTACAATTTTACGCTAATGGGGAGCTCCAGACAGATGTGAGACTCACTAGTGACCAGATACAAGTACTCACGAGACTAATAAATACTATGCAGGAGACTAATGAAGTATTCGGAGTAAAAGAATGAGCTATAAAGAATTAAGCAACAGTGAACTAGTCGAGCTGAATAATAAAACATACCTTGCATTGGTATCAGAACTCGGCTCAAGTGAAGTCGATTTATTATCGGAGTTACTTGAAACAGAACGAGAACTAACATTAAGGGAGGGACAATAAGATGGGACGATTTTACACTGGAGACATTGAAGGCAAGTTTTGGGTAGCAGTACAGAGTAGTACTGACGCCAGACATTTTGGAGGACAAGAGTACGAGCCAAACTATATCGAGTATCGATTCACAACAGAGGACTTGCCAACAATAGAGCAAGGGCTGGAGTTATGTAATAAAGCACTGGATGGTTACGAGCAAAAAATGGACGATTTTTTCAAGGACTGTTACGCATACAATGATGAGCAGTTAGCAGAATATCTCGATACAGAAGTGAGCATAGTAAAAAAATTGCTAAAATACTATGCTCGTAAAGAACTTGGGCAAAAGATATATAATTGCGTAAAAGAGAATGAAGAATGCAATTTTGAGGCAGAGCTATGATAACAACAGAAGTTTTATGCGAGCTTGCAAGTGCAATAGTCGAGCGTCAATTCTATAAGGACAATGCTTTTAACAGCTTGGAGCATAGCTATGAGGCTGAGAACGGAGATATACACTACATCGATGAGGTACAGGACGAGTTTAATGAAGTGCTGGACTTGCTGGATGAGATATTGAATGGAGCAACACTATGATTGCATTCATACTTGGCATAATAGTCGGACTTATGTTGTTCGACTATATCACACTGAGAGCAAACACTATATTCGGACAGAGAGCAATTAAGAGTACAAAAGAGCTGAGCAATATGGCACTACACAAGTACAAGCTGTATTACGAGGACATAAGATTAAGGAGAGCAAAATGAGACTATTTATAACAGTATTCACTAGGATGGACTACGAACCAGAATGGGTGATATGGACTTGCGAGCACTACCCAGATTCGGACGAGCAATACGAGCGTATTAAGAAGTTTATGATGGAGGAGCTGGAGTACAGTGAGAACGAGGACTTGGAGATTCTCGACTACTGGACTAATGAGATTCCATCTGTGGATGGTTACAAAGTAAAACTAATTAAGGAGCAATAAAATGAGCGATGATACACCACTAGCAAGAGACAAATTGCAACAGATAACAGATTGGTTAAGTTATATGCAAAATGAACTAGACAATGAGCGTATAGACTTAGCCGAATTATCAGAGATTGATAGCGTATATGAGATAACAAAGGAGCAATAATGTATACACATATAAGAATAAGCAAGGAGCTGTACGAGCTATTAAGAGCAAAAGCTAAAGATGAGAACAGGAGCATTTCAAATTGCTTGGAGACTATACTCCAAAATGTCCTCTAAACTAAAAGAGACTCGGTGAGGAGTCTCCAGTAGCTAACTAATAACAGCTATATTATATCATGAAGGCGTCTAGATGTAAAAGTCTAGGCGTCTATTATGTTTTTAGGTGGTTCAACTCTATTGAATATGATATTGATGGGAGCATTCCCTCCAGTATCTTTATCGTTACTCTTAGGTTTACCATATGCAGTCTCAATCAAAGTCTTACCTGCTTGGACACGTGCTATCTCATTCGTTCCAGTACGAGCAATGTTATCAAGTACATCAAGTCCAGTCTCACCATATCGTTCCATTTTTGCTTTTAACTTACTCATTGATACTTCAACTGACTTGGGACTATACCCTGCGAGCAGTCCTGCTTCTTTTTGAGTTTTAATCTTAGGGTTTTTCATGTTATCTATTGCCCTCTGTTCCCTGAGTGTTAGTCGTCTTGCCATATGGAGCATTATACCATAACAGTTACTAATGAGTATAAGTATTATAATATTATTATAAATATTTCACAGGTTATTCCAGAACTTAGAGCTAGACTAGAGGTTGGTGCTGGTAATAATAAGAGAGCAAAAAAGATGTAAAAGTACGAGGCATAAGCAAACAGAGTAAGTGACTACCCTCAAGTGTTTACTTGCCCTCTTGCTATTCCGTCACTCGTCACTGAGCTGTCGGTCTAGGCTTACTAGATATTGACGCATTCTAGTTTTAAGCTGGTGCGATACATTCGTATGCAATGAATCATACACCATTATTTTATTTAATGCAAAATAATCAAAAGTACTTGATTGACTATTATACTTGTGCTATATTTAGAGTAATGCAATTCGTGATGAGTAGCGAGTGCAGGATTAAGGCAATGGGGAGTCGCCATTAAGTATTCCCTTACTCAACTAATAACTAATAATAATGGGGGATTTATGAGACAAGTGGAGTTACTGCTAGGACTAGGATTGATATCTCAAGCGATAGCAGTTTTTGTTTTAGCCAGAAAAGTATCGTATCTTGAATATATTTTGACAGATATATCAAGCATTGACGTGAAGAAGGAGCTAAAGCAACTTACGAATGAGCTTACAAAGTCCATCGGAAAGGAGCGAAAGTGAGCAATCAAGTAAACGATACGATTGTAGACAAGTATCTTGATGATTACGATTTAATATCATCATCAAAGTACATACCTCAATCGTTCAAAGAGCAACTCAGGCAAGCTATATTGAGCTTAGATGAGGAGCTTATAGATAGTGTGCTAGCAGGTATAGCACATTTTGATAGGAGCAAATAATGGATTTAGAGAGCATAACACTAGATTGGATTAAGAATTACACTAACAGCATTATGATAAATGCTTCGGACTTACCAAAGAGTGAGCCAAAGAAGGTTAAACATATTGAAATAACTTACGAGGAGACAAAATGACATATGCTGAGTACATCAGGGACAGGCGTCCATTGGATGACCATATCTTACTGCTATTGTCACTAGATTTACCATTGAGAGATGGCAAGAGCAAACTGGGTGTATATCAAGTGGCAAAGCTACTAGGTATATCTCATCAATCTGTATACAACTGTCTAGAACGTAATCAACTAACAGCAAAGGAGTTTTTGAATGGAACAGACTGATTACCTAATGCCTTACATAAACAAGTACCTCAAAGATAAATCGGAGGAAGTACGAGACTATGGAGAGTATTGGAGTGCGAGTAGTGCAGGCATGTGCCAACGCTTACTCTTATTCAGACGGCTTAAAGTACCCAAAGTACCAGAGCTGAATGATGACTATGGAACAGCACAACGAAACTTCGGTATCGGACACGCTGTACATGGCTGGGTTCAAGGTATCACAAAAGCAACAGGTATCTCAGTCGCTCAGGAGCAAGAGCTTCAGGACGAGGAGTACATGATACGAGGACATTTTGACGATGTTGTCAGGATTGAAGGCAAAGAGATATTAATTGACTACAAGACAGTAAACTCCAAAGCATTCAACTACCCTAAAAAGGAAATGGGACAGCTACATAGAATGCAACTAGGTACATACCTAATGATGTTGCAGAAAGACCACCCAAAGCTGGTGGATGCAATGATTTACGAGTTTGAGAAAGATAACGGCCGTTACCGATTCCAAAGCATCAAGTGGGACAATGTACTAGAAAGTGACGTAAAAGGCTTCTGGAGGGCTCTAAATGCGTCATGGAGGGCATACAACGAGTATGGAGAGATACCAGATTGCTCATGTCACCTAATAGACAATGGATGGATGGCTAAAAGAACTAAACTGGGAAAAGTATACAATGACTTTTTCTTTAACGATGAGCCTTGCTCTTTAGAGTGGTTCGCAAGAAATAAGGAGAACATAAATGTTAAGTAACAAAAAATTACTCAAAGACATGACTTTCATGCTTGATAACATGGTAGAACTGTTTGACGAGTTAGACGAAAGAACTAATGACCTAAACAATGCACTGAATGACTTGTTCACGTTCCTAGAAGTATCTAGAATCAACGTAGACCATAACACAGGTATTGGTAAAGTAGTAAGCATAAGACGAGGACGAGGACGCCCAAGAAAGGAAGTAAAATAATGGACAAACAATACGAGAAGGTAACAGAAGTACTTAACGATGGAAAGCCTATCAAGACAGGCCAGTACATGGACAAGAAAAGTAACCAGACAAAGACATGGGAAAAATACAAAGTACTTACTGATAGTGGTAGCCAGTACTACCCATTCGGCCCAGTAGAAGTCGGAGATACTCTAGAGCTATGGGAAGACGATAAGTGGGATGGCATTCAAGCTAAGGTAGTCCGTAAAGATAAGTTCGCTACTATCATTGATAAGCTAGATGAAATCTTAAAGCTACTTCGGAACGAACCAACTGGACGAGACAAGTTCCAAGAGGTAGGCTCACAACTCCGAGAACGAGTAGAAGCAAAGAAAGCTGAAGCTGAAAGACCAAAACCACCAGTAGATGACTGGGGCAATACAGACGAGTATACGGACGAACCAATTAATTTAAGTGACATACCCTTTTAAGGTGCGATATGGGGTGGTTAAGAATACTCGTTGGAATGATACTTATAGATTTTCTAATCATATTTATTGCACTAACAATTACAGTAGGGTGGATTATTAAACAACTAATAAGAAAGATAACTAATGGCAGGAACAATATCAGGCGGCAAACAAGCCGCAAAGACTAACAAAGAAAAGTACGGTGATGACTTTTACAAAAATATAGGCTCAATCGGTGGCAAGAATAGTACAACTGGAGGCTTTTTTGCTAACCGAGAGTTAGCTAGAGAAGCTGGGCGTAAAGGAGGACTTAAATCTAAACGAGGTAAAACACTAGCATACGAACGAAAATGCGAATGTATTAATCCTCCTGCAGATGATGGGCACACTACATGCTGGAAACATCACGATTGCAGTGATGGCTCATGCACACACCAAGACGGAGAAGACTAATGAATATAGACAAGAACACATTGTTATTTGAAGCTATGCAGTACTTACAAGACAACTGGGACAAAGGTGTAGACTGTCCCTGCTGTCACAGATTTGTAAAAAAATACCCATACAAGCTCAACTCTAATGCTTGTCTATCTCTCATTTACATAAATAATCTAGGTGAGAACAATCAGGACGGATGGGTACATGTTCAAAGAGAGTTCAAAAATGTATATAATGCTAATGCGACAGCTATGAGTTACATCATTCTCAAGCACTGGAGATTTATTGAGCCCAAGCGAAACGAGAAGGATTTAACTAAGAAGATGTCAGGTTACTGGAGAATTACCGACAAAGGTAAACAATTTATCAGAGGTAATATAGAAGTGCCAAAGACTGTTTTAGTCTATAAAGACCAAGCTAAAGGCTTTGCAGGTGAAATGGTAAACATTAAACAAGCATTAAAGAATAAGTTTAACTATAGTGAATTAATGGAGGAACGTTATGACGGATTTAATTAAACCTTTAAACGAGTGGATTCTTGCAGAAAACGTAGAAAAACAAACTACTACAGCCAGTGGATTGTATGTTACAGAAACTAATGAAATGACCAAGACAGCTACTGTACTTAGAGTAGGTGGCAATGTAACAACAATAGGAGAAGGTCAAACTATCATTTACAAGTCTTACACTAATACGGACGTTAAGATTGATGGTAAAGACTATATACTGGTACTAGAAGATGACGTTTTAGCTATTAAATAAAAGAAAGGGTATAAGATGGGTAAAAGGGTATTTTATGACGATGACGCACGAGCACGAGTATTAGAAGGTGCTTACATGCTTTACAAAGCTGTATCAACTACATTTGGACCAAAAGGTAGAAACGTAGTGATAGGCAAAGCATACGGCTCACCTGCTATAACGCATGATGGTGTGACTGTTGCTAAGAGCGTGGACATTAAAGATGTAGATGATTATACGCTAGGCAATCGTGTCGGTGCAGAGCTTATTAAACAGGCCGCATCTAAGATGAATGACGTTGCAGGAGATGGTACAACTACTGTTACTATCTTGACCTACAACTTACTTAACGAAGCGAACAAGCTGATAGCCGCAGGGCACAATCCGATGCTACTTAGAAAAGGGTTAGAGGACGCTTCAAAGAGTGTAGAGGCTGAACTGTTAGGCATGTCCGAACAGATTGAAGGCAACAAGAAGCGTGTAGCTGAGGTTGCTACTATCAGTGCAGGTGATGCAGAGATTGGAGACTTGATAGCTGATGTAATTGATAGGGTAGGCAAAGACGGAGTAGTTACTGTAGAAGAAGGACAAGGTCTGTCTATGGAAAGTGAAGTTGTAGAAGGTTTTACGTTTGATAGAGGATTCCTCAGTTCATACATGGCTACTAACCAAGAGCGTATGGAAACTGTTTACACTAACCCTGCTATTGTAATCACCGATAGGAAAATCACTTCATTCCAAGACTGTTTACCATTGATAGAAAAGTTAGCTACAAATAGAAAAGACTTATTGCTCATTGCTGAGGACGTAGAGGGAGAAGCTCTCACTACACTCGTACTTAACAAGATTAAGGGTGTATTTAACGCTGTTGCAGTCAAAGCCCCAGCATTCGGTGACAAACGTAAGGAAGTGCTTAACGATATAGCTATACTTACTGGTGCTGAAGTTATTAGTTCAGAACGTGGTATGACATTTGAAAACGTAGATTTACGTGTTGTTGGGTCTGCACGTAAAGTTATTGTAACCAAAGATGATACTACTATTATTGAAGGAAATGGCGACAAGACTGCTGTAGAGAATAGAATCGCTCAGTTAAAAGCTCAGATAGACATTGCTACTAATGACTATGACAAAGACAGTTTAAAGGAACGAAGTGCATCACTATCTGGTAAGGTTGCTGTCATCAAGGTTGGTGGAGCTACCGAAACCGAGATAGAGGAGAAGAAGTACCGAGTAGATGACGCTGTGGCCGCTGTAAAAGCCGCACTAGCTGACGGAATCGTTTACGGTGGTGGAGTAATCCTTATAAAGTTAGCTAAATCTATTACTGTAAAAGGTAGTGACTCTGTAGCTGTAGGTGCTCAAATACTAAAGAACGCATTAGAACAGCCATTCCGTATTTTACTAACCAATGCTGGACTCAATCCTGATGAGTGGTTGCCTAAGATTCGTGAAGGTAAAGAAGGACTAGGAGTGAATGTAAACAACCCAGATAAGCTGGTAGACCTCAAAGAAGCTGGAGTGATTGACCCTACACGAGTAACCAAAGAAGCTATACAAAACTCAGTATCTATTGCTGGAACAGCTATGACTATGGGTGCTCTAGTAGTAGACATCCCAGAAGCACCAGTAGAGCAAAGGGTATAGTTATGGCTAAGACCCCACAGAGCAAGAAACAGAAAGGCAATAGACTAGAGCGAGAAATAGCAGGTATGTATCGGCATTACGATATAGACCCTAAAGCTACTAGAATGCCCATGTCAGGCGCTATGACGCATTTTAAAGGCGATATATGGAAACCTAATGACTATGCTTATGTAGACGAGTGTAAGAACCAAGAAAAGGTATCTCTGTGGGCATGGTGGAATCAGGCGACATCACAGGCAAGTGGTGCACAAACTCCCCTATTACATATATCTGGTAATTACCGACCTATACTCACAGTAATGAAAGTTGAAACTTACTTTGACCTTAGGCGAGAGATATTAGACTTACAAACAATAATTGATGAAATGGAGGGTAAAAATGCCAGCAAAACAAGAAGTAAAAAATCCTGAAATATTTGTAACATTTAAAAAGACTAAAGGTTATATATCGTTTAAATACGACAAAGAAGAGTACATAGTATACCTAGACGGAAACAAACTAGACATAATTAAAGTAGACGAAATCATTACCAAAATACTAGGGTTAGAGATGGAAAAGATAAAATTACGACAGTCTCTTATGGGTGATTCTGATATAATGTCAGCGTAAATAAGGAATCAATGTAGCTTCGGCTACGGATGATGATAGACTTTGAGCTATATTTTGAAGACGTGAAGTTATCAGGTTGGAGAAAGAAAGCATACAAAAAACCAATAAAAGGAAAAAAATGAGCATAGGTGTGTGTTTGCCAAGTAGGGGGTATGTTTATTCCAGAACTATGGAGGGCATACTCCTAAACACACAAGGACGCACCGACATCAAGTTTTTTTTCTCGCATGGTAAGCCAATCCCTGAGTGTTCAAACTACATGGTAGAAGAGGCACTCAAGGCAGGTGTAGATTACATATGGTTTGTAGAAGATGACCAGAAGTTCCCTGTAAACATCTTAGACCAACTATTAGCCTACGATACTGACATAGTTACTTGTGACTACCCTATTAACAAAACAGGACATGTGGTTTCTACCTTTGGAGACATTACCCTTACTGGGTTTGGTTGTACCTTAGTTAAAGCTAGTATATTTAAAAAGCTAGAGAAGCCGTATTTCAGCACAGAAAGAGAATACATGATTCAGGATGGAACACTGCATCCTGTCCCTGCACTTAGAAACGAAGAAACTCATGGTAAGCATGATATAGATTTCTTCTACCGACTCTGGAAAGCTGGGGTTAAGGTTACGTTGTGCCCCACCCCCATTGGGCATTACTATTTCACTTCACCTCAGCTTCCTAAAGTTGGTAACAATACTGCATTAGAATATCAATTAGAAACATGGGAGTTTGAATGAAGTTTGTAGTTTATATTATTGGTTCAATATTCTATCTACCCTTTTATCTATTAGAGGTATGGGTATTAAATAAGTTTAATATTCGTTAAATATCGTTAAACATTATCTTCATTACATATTCGGCTACAGCTTGAGCTGGGTATTTAGTGCCAACAACCATAACTTCAGGTGCTAGCAAATCCCATAGTTGAGTAAATCGTTTTTCACCTAATTGATACTGGCTTAACCACCAATCCCCACCTTCGTCTCGGTGGTCTATGACTACGATACAATTAAACAAAGGGTTAGTATTATTAATATAAAGTACACAGTTTGTTTGATTAAGTTGCTCACAAAACTCTCCTAAATCATCGTATGTTTCACCCCATACAGGCATATCATCGGCATCAGGATGAGAGTGTTCAAATGCTTCTTGCCAGTCCACCCCTGCGTATTGTGGCAAAAACTCTCGTTTGTTTCCATAACCGAAATTAAGTTCACTCATAGGTTCGTTGTTCTAGTTGGTGTTTAATTGTAAGAAGGTAGATTACTTGGTCTATAGCTTCATCTATTGCCATGTCTATTAATCCTTGTTTCTCCCATAATTGTCCACCATGTTGTACTTGACCCTTTTCGTACTTTTCACTAGCTAGTTCTGTAAACTCGTCTATGATGTCCTCTAAATGGTCATAATGTCTTGCGTCCATTTAATTCTCCGTTGGTACATACAGCTTGCCATTAAAGCGTGTAGTGTAGCCGTTATGTGTTTGAATATTAATCTGCTGTGTATCAAATGGCTTATCTCCGTCTTGGTAATACACTGCTCCAATGCCTTGTTGCCAATTCTCCCATGCCTGAATTGGCTGGTCGGTCATTTCATCAACTCCACTGCCATAACTAGGCACAGCACCGTCTATGCGTGCCAAACAGCCAAAAGATTGTGCTATTACAAACCTAGCTCCGTTAAAGTTCTTAGCTGTTCTAGCTGCGTACTCCTGTCGGTGGATGTGTCCGAACAGCGTGCTAGATTCCTCCTGATTAACAAGGGCTGCTGCTGTCTTACCTGCTGGTCTAACTATGCTTCCATGAATAGCTTTGAGTCGTTCGTTAATCCAATACTGGTTAGCTGGGTAGCCTGACTTGTATTCGCATTCTATATCTGCGAGATTGAGTAGAAAAGGAATTGTAAGGACACGTTCAGTTGTTCCAGCTTGTCGGACTCCGTAGAGTTTCTCTGCATACTGCATAAGATATTTGCTCAGCCTGAGTTCGTGGTTGCCTGCAAGGTAGACAATACGTGTATCAGGAGCGTTGGCTCGTATCTGTGCGAGAAACTTGTGGACATAGTCTAGAGTTTCGTTAAGTGTTTGAGAGAAGGTAGATTCTTGTGCAAACCTACCAAGTTGTGGGAAATCTAGGTTGTCTCCGTTAAGTATTACTTGGTCAGGTTTGGTGTCTTTAATTATCTGTAACGCTACATCTAGTGCTTTGGTGTCGTGTATAGGGTCTAGTGTATCGTCTTCATATTTACGGAATCCAGCTTGTATGTCTGGTAGGACTATGGCTAGTTTTTCACTGCTCACTTTTTTAGCTGTACTTTTAGTTGGACGTATTACCGTTGGCTTAGCCTGACGTATAAACATGTCCTCAGTTAGGTCAGTAGGCTTAGGTGTGTACTGGACACTGAGTAGGTCGGTGGTTTCAAACTCACCTTCCTTATTTTTCATGTACCCTTGGTACACATTCACTCTGTTTATTTTTAAGATGTCGTTGGGGTCTATTCCAGAACGTTCAAACAGTTCTGCTAGCTTGTCCATCTCTGGTGTTCGGTTTACTTCTGGCTGTTTTTCCATATCAATAACCTTTCTTGCTTTTGTTCTGTATTTGTTTCTCGTTCTGCGAATGCCTTCCCATGACATCCACCAGTATTTTGTTTTTAACTCCTCGTCTGAGAGAGTGAGTAATGCTTTCAGGTCATCTCCCTCCCATTTGACTTGTTGCATATGCCCCCTAAAGTGTAGTAACTATGCTTTTTACTACCGTTATTGCTGCAGATACGCCTGCAACTGCTCCAGCTTTAACAGCTGTCTTTGTGAATGAACCATCCCAAGTAGCCAAGAAAGTACTTGCGAAAGCCACTACTATTAACCATGCGTCATGCTTTACTTGCTGACTTGATGGTTTACCTACGCTTATTATTTGTTTTAGTTGAATCATTTTAGCCTCCTTACGGCTTTTTTACTTTTATATCAAAGAAGTAGAGTATTGCGTTTATTAGTCTACTTAACCAATTTTTCTTAGGTGGCACTACAGGTGGAGTAATAGGTTCTGGTTGTGGTACTACAGGTGGTGTGACTACAGGTGGTGTGACTACAGGTGGTATAACGATTGGTGGTTCAACTGGTGGCACGATTGGTGCAGGTTCTGGTGTAGGCACTGTAGGTATTACAGGTGGTTGAACAGGTACTGGAACGGCTTTGTATGCATTCCAAGTATTTGCATCACCATAGAATAAATCACAGTCTAAATTACCGTAATATCCAGCAATTCGTCCTGTTGATGTGAACTGCCACATAATATCTCCGACAGCTCCCCAGCTTGGGTTAGGGTCTAGGTTAGGGTCAATTTGAAAGTCTGTTATTGGAGTGCTGTTGTATGGATAAGCTGCTACCCATAGTCCGTAATCTCCGTTAATTACTGGTGACCAGTCCATTTCACTTACAAGACTAGCTGACATGTAAATAACTGGCTTAACACCAGTTCTAAATACTACATGGTCTAAGAATGCTTTAGCTTTATCTACTTCGTTTACATGAGGATTTCCACCTCTTTCCCAGTCTAATACTAAGATAGCATCTCCGACATAGCCTTGAATGTTATCTACAAACCAATTAGCCTCAGCGATGGGGTCATCTCCTCCGAAACCGTCTGAGTAATAGTGGTACACACCCCTCAATTTACCACCATTTTTGGCTTGCTGATAATTTGTATCACACTGTGGATTTACATATCCGTTACCACCAGTAGCTTTGATAACTACAAAGTCTACAGGGAGTCCAGATACATCTATACTTCCTTGTGCTGCACTTATGTCTATTCCTTTTAATGACATATTTTCCTCCTTTTATTTAAGTTACATTAGGGTAAGTTATCGTTATGCTTATAGTTATAATACTGCTCTGCTTAACTGGTATTGTCAAGCTATTATTCATGGTTACAGGTATTGTAGGTTGTATTTGCTTAATTAATGGAACAACTATAGGGCTGTTTTGGGTAAACGGTATGTCTATTTTTATACCATGTACAGGTCCGATTTTGGCTTTAGATGTTTGCGTAACAGATTTTATACTTTGGATTCTTGCTTTGGAAGTTTCAGTAGATGTTTGTGTTTTACTAATACGAGTGACAGAAGTTTGAGTTCTAGTAAGAGTGTTTTTAACTCTTGCTACAGATGTTTGAGTTTTTGTAGTTGGTGTGTACCTAGCAGCAAATGTAGCAGATGAGTTACTACCAGAACCACTAAAAGTAAATGCCGTAGGTGTAAATGAAGTTACTCCAACTATTCTAGCTGATGATGTTGCTATAGCAGGTGTATTGTTTGAAAAAGTTCCAGCAACTCCATTTTGGTCGTTTGGCATGTTGCTTGGGTAACCTGTAATTTGTGGACCACCAGATATAGCCACCATTGAAGCTATAGACAAGAAGTAATAGTTTCCAAAAGTTAATCCAGACATAGCTGGTGAAGTTACAGTTGTACTTGCAGCACCTGTTTGGAATGTACCTGAAGTTAAATTGAATACATATCCAGTAGGTGCTTTAGCAAAAGCAGTGGTTATCCATGTCACATTAGATGCAGATGATTGAGTAAATGCTACAGTACTTCCTTCAGAACCTGTCATTGTTCTTATGTAGCCATATTCACTTGTATCTATTACAGACCATCCTGAAGGTGTAGTTATAGCAGCATTAGAAGATATATAAATAGTTACTACTTGACCAGCTGAATAAGTTGGTAGAGTTACAGTAAATGAAGTTGTAGCTGTAGTTAAAGCCTGATACCCAGTGTTTGTTGAAGTAACATAAGGTACTAAAACAATGTTAGCCTTAGATGGTTGAGTAGAAGTTAGTGTGTTTTGTATACGAGTTTTTTCGGTTTGAGTGCTTGTAAGTAATTTAGATACTCTAGCGACTTCAGGTTGTGTAGCAGTAAGTGTCTTTTGAATCCTGGCTACTTCTGTTTGCGTAACGGAGAATGTGTTTTGGATTCTAGCCTTACTAGGTTGCGTTGTGGTACGAAGTTCAACTATGCGTGAAACGGCTGTCTGAACGGCTGTAATCGTTTTCTGTATGCGAGATATGCTAGTTTGTGTGGTGTATTCTTGCTCTACTATACGAGCGACAGATGGTTGTGTGGACGTGAAAGTTTTAGCAATTCTGGCTACTGATGTCTGAGTGCTAGTTTGAGTTTTAGTAATACGAGTTACTTCACTTTGTATAGTCGTAAAGCTTTTACTTATGCGTGCTGTAGATGGTTGGTTACTTGTACCATTTATTTGTACTCTTGAAACGGACGATTGAGTTGTACTAGATGTTTTAACTATTCTAGCTATGGATGTCTGATTAACAGTTTCCTGTTCTATGATTCGTGCTACAGATGTCTGGTTATTATTAAAAGATTTAGCTATACGAGCTTTAGAAGTCTGAGTAGTTGTACGAATGTTTGGAGCTATGTTAGCTACAGAAGTCTGAGTTGTTGTAAAAGTTTTACTTATTCTTGCTACTGATAGTTGTGTTGAAGTAAAAGTTTTAGATATTCTGGCTTTACTTGGTTGAGTACTTGTAAGCGTGTTTTGTATACGAGCTTTGCTAGGTTCAGTAGATGTAAGTGTTTTTTGTATTCTGGCTACAGATGATTGAGTTGAAGTAAACGACTTAGATATTCTAGCTTTAGAAGTTTGAGGAGTTGTAAATGTATTAGTTATACGAGCTTTGCTAGTAGTGGTAGCTGTAGGTTGGTAAAATGTAAGGTAAACAGCACCATCTGCACCATTACCACCAGTACCAGATATGAATGGATTAGTAATTTTAGCTCCACCTCCAGAACCTGCACCTCCTGGGAATGTACCGTTCTGACCGTTATAACCGTTAGTTGGAGTTCCACCAGCAGCACCATTACCGTTACCAGATGCAGATATGTTAGTTACAGTTCCAGATAATCCACCAACTCCATTAGAGAATGATGTAGCTGCTGAACCACCAGCAGAACCTGCTGTAGAAGTACTAGTTGTATTACTAGCACCACCAATATATCTAACAGTACCTGTTCCTAATACACCTCCAAGAGGACCACTTGTTAATCCTCCAACATCTCCATAACCACCACTACCTCCTTTAGCTACAACTGTAGTAGATGCAAATGTTGAATCACCTCCGTTATTACCGTTAGCACCAGTGTTAGCTCCTCCTGTACCTCCAGCACCAACGACTATAGTATAAGTAGTTCCTGGGGTTACAGTTACAGTAGAACGAGAGTATCCACCTCCTCCACCACCAGTACCCGAACCAACGTCATTACCTAAAGCACCTCCACCTCCACCTCCAGCTCCGTAAGTATCTACTATTACAGATGTAACATTTTGTGGTGCAGTCCATGAATAAGTTCCAGCAGCAGTATATGATAGGAACTCTTGGTTACTACCTATTGTTTTGAATACGCTTGGTTTAACAAAAGTAAGAGTTTTTTGTATACGAGTTACTTCTGGTTGAGTTGAAGTGTATATACCAGCTTGAAGTTCTACTATAGCTATACCACCGCTGTTAGAGTTTCCGTAAGTATAAGTAACACCAAGAGATGATTGGGCAGTGGTAGTTGGTATGTAATCTAGTGTTGCAGGTCTAGAGCTAAAGGTAGCTGTGTTTACATGGTTGTTAGTTGCTGAGTTAGACCATGTAGGAGTGAATGTGGTAGCACCAAAGTGAGATGAACCAGCAATAATAAGGTTACCGTATTTAGTAGTTGAAGTTAATGTTGCAGTACCAGAAGTGCTAGAAGATACAGCTGCAGTTTGTGATTGAACTACAGGCGAAGATGTAATGTTTATACCGTTCCATACAGATATAACTGCTGAACCACCAGTAGATGAAGAAGATAAGTTAAAAGAAGTCTGACCAGCAGATGTTCCATAACCTATCATTACATAGACACCTGGAGCAGTTCCTGCGTTACTTACAGGGGTTACCCAAGTAGCACCTGCACCAGATGGAGTTAAGGTAACACCACTAGCCATTGAGGCAACAACTATAATAGTATCACCAGCATTTGTGGTTACTGGTAATCCTGGAGAGTTGCTAGTTGAACTAACTGAAAAAGTGTTACTGCCTCTTAAGTTAATCATTTAATTTCTTGAACTTTCTGTACATTCATTTTTGTTT
>Ga0208382_1000290_pt1 | contig 18220 bp, 9 predicted proteins | sample CryBogCBE28Sep08_FD_184582 | JGI IMG/M metagenome (GOLD analysis project Ga0208382, IMG submission 184582) | Freshwater microbial communities from Crystal Bog, Wisconsin, USA - CBE28Sep08 (SPAdes) | ecosystem: Environmental > Aquatic > Freshwater > Lake | place: Crystal Bog, Wisconsin, USA...
TACTACAATTACCAATACAACCCCAACCAATAGTACTAACTCCGGTGCCCTACAAGTTTACGGCGGTGTTGGTATTCAAGGTGGTATGTTTGTTGCTGGTATTATCACAGCTACTTCTATTGCCACTACAGGCACCGGCGGCGGCATAATCGGTGGGGTAGCACAATTAACCGCAACAAATGTTTTAATAACAGGTACTAACATATCTGCAAGTACACAAACTGGTGCTCTACAAGTAGTTGGCGGGGTTGGTATAGGCGGTAACTTAAATGTTGGCGGAACTATAACAGCTACATCTATTTCTCTTACATTAGGAAATATAAACGTAACTGGTACAATTACTGCAACATCGTTTGTTTCTTTAGGCGGAAGCATCACTGGTGTAGGAACGCTCAGTGCTGGTACAGCAACAATAACATATCTAACAGCAACTACAGCTACTATTAACTCAACTCTGGTATCAACTTCAACATTTACAGGAGCCTTAGTTGTTAAAGGCGGTGTTGGTATTCAAGGTTGCTTAAATGTTGGCGGCAATGTTGTTATCAATGGCGGACTTACAGCAACTTATATCACTGCTACAACGTTTTTTGGAAATATTGTAGGATCCTTTGTAGGACTATCCAGTGCAATCAGTGCTACTAATATATTGGTACCGGGTGTTGCTGGTACAACATCAACACAAACTGGTGCACTACAAGTAGCTGGCGGTATTGGTGTCGGCGGCGGCATGTTTGTTGGTGGCATTTTAACAGCCAGTAACTCAATTGTTGTTACATCTAACACATCTGCAACTTCGACTTCAACAGCATCTTTGAGAGTTATCGGCGGCGTTGCTATTGCTTCGAACTTAATTGTCGGTAGTGTAACCAGCGCTTCTTCAACAAATACCGGTGCTCTAGCAGTAGCAGGCGGTGTCGGTGTTGGACAAAATATGTATGTCGGTGGACAGGTATATGTTGCAAACACTACGCAATCTACTTCAACTACTACCGGTGCGTTAGTTGTCCAGGGCGGCGCATCTATTAATGGAAATTTATGGTTCTACGGTAACCTATACCAAAACGGAATACTATTCAGCACAGCGATTACAGGAACAACTGCTACATTTGTTGTTTCAAATATAACCACTGCTACCAATAGTACTACAGGTGCCTTGGTGGTTAGCGGTGGTGTTGCAATTGGCAATAATCTGTATGTTAACAATCAAATAACATCCAATGTTATTACTATTCCTAGCTATAGTCTAGCTGGAACACTAGCAGGCGGTAGTATAGCTTTTAACGGAACTACAAGTTCGTTATACTACTCGCAGTTTAGTCCGTCGTTGGCTACTGGAACAACACCATTTACTGCTGAAGCCTGGGTGTATTTTAATGCATTTACTGGGTCAGCTATAGCGGCCAGTGCCTGGAGTGGCAGCGGTAATATATCCTTTGTGTTAGGAATAGGCACAGGCGGTTCACAATCTGCTGGATCTACTCCTTGGTTCGGATTTTATAACGGCACTGCTTGGACCGTTGTAGTACAATCGGCAACAAGTTTATCAGCAAATCAATGGTACCATTTGGCCTTTGTTTATACAGGCGCTCAAGCAACTATCTATGCCAACGGAGTTTCGATTGGATCGACTGCCTTTTCATCTTGGCAATCAGGTGCTGTTGGTACTGCAGGATTCTATGTAGGTCGTCGTTGGGACACATCGGCCAGTCCCTATCTTAACGGCTACATAACAAACTTTAGATTTGTCAACGGAACTGCTGTTTATACCAGCAATTTTACACCTTCTGTAAATCCGTTATCGACTATAACAAACACATCTCTACTATTAAATGTATACAGTCCTTCTAGTTTTTATATCGACTCGAGCACATCTAATAATGCTGCTAGCAATACCGGCAGTGTAGGGTTTAGCTCTCTTACTCCTGTATTTTATCCGGGTATTGCACAAAGTTATGGAACTAACTCTGGTGCTTTACAGGTTGTTGGTGGTATTGGTGTTGGCGGCAATGTGTTTATTGGCAGTACTGCTAGCTCAACCAGTACCAATACTGGTGCATTAATTGTCGCCGGTGGTATTGGTGTAGGTGGTACAGTAGTTGCTAATAATTTAGTAGTCTACGGTACAGCAACTTCGACATCGACAACTACAGGCGCACTGATAGTCAACGGCGGTGTAGGCATTGGCGGCAATCTATTTGTTGCCAGCACTGCTGCAAGTACTTCGACTACTACTGGTGCTGTTGTAATTGCCGGCGGCCTAGGAGTTGGCGGTGCAATTTATGCTAGTACAGTTACTACTTTAGGTGTTGGTGCTGGTACAATCAGTGGCGTTGGATTAATTAGCACTGTAAACTTAGCAGTTGGCGGCAGTGTTACATCTATTCTAACTGTTACAAACACCGCATCTTCAATATCAACTACAACAGGTGCGTTGGTTGTCGCTGGCGGTTTAGGAGTTGGTGGTACAATTTCTGCTGCTAGTATCAATACAGTAGGTACCGGGGCTGGCACAATTACAGGTGTTGCTTTACTAAGTGCTACAAACATTATAGTAAATAGCTTCCCCTCGGGATTCTCAGTCAGTGGTCCAATTACTGCAACTACTTTTATATCAGCTGGCGGTGGTGGATCTATTAGCGGTGTTACACAATTTAATGTGGTCAACATCAATGCTACCGGTACTATTACTGCTACCTCTGTTGCTGTACTAGGTGTTAGCTGCGGTTCAGGTGCTCTGTATGCGGGTGTAAGTAACTACACTCCATTTGCACAAACTATGGGGCAGTTTACTGGTAACCTAAACGGTTATATGGAAGTTAATGTACAAAATATTAACTCTGGTTCCAAAAATAGTACAGACATCGTAGCCAGCGCCGATAATGTGGGCACCAACAATGGCTTCGTTGATATGGGTATTACTGGTAGTGCCTGGGACGGTAGCCAGACATACAGCCTAGGTACTACATTAAAACCAAACGACGGTTATGTACTAGTTGGTCCAAATGCACTTGCCAATACAGGTAATTTAGTGTTTGGTACAACCACTACAGGCACTAACATTAAGTTTGTAGTTGCTGCAACCAATGCTCAAAGTACATTAACACAGGTCACTACTGCTTCAGTGGCATTGGTTGTAAATGCAGTGAATACTCCTGCTACTTCTACTGCAACTGGAACTCTAGTAGTGTATGGCAGTGCAGGTATTAGTGGTTCAGTAGTTGTTGGAGGATTGCAGGCCGCTGGCTCAACTGCAACTACCATAGCTAGTGCTGCTACAATTGCACCTACTGCATCAATTACATTTGTATCGGGCACTACGCAGATTACTAATATTACAGCACCTAGTCCTATATCTGTAACAGGTGGTCAAATTACTCTAATACCCACAGGATTATGGTCTACAGCGGCCACTGGTAATATAGCACTAGCATCAACTGCTGTGGTCAATAGAGCATTAATTATGACCTACGATGCGTTTACTGGAAAATGGTACCCTAGTTATTAAAATATTAATAGGTTAATCTATGGCTATTCAAATTTCTGGCGGTGTTTCATTTACTGGTGCAGTTCAAATACAAAGCTATTTGCCACCAACCCAGCCCCCTACTAATATTACAGTTACACAACGTACTACTAGTTCTGTAAATATCAGTTATACAGTAGCCCCTGCTCCTGCTTGTGCACCTATAACTGCAGTCACTGCTTATAGTATTCCTCCTAGCATAGTAGCCTCAGTTTCAACAGCAGGTTCTGGTACAATTACAGTCAGTGGACTAATTACTGGTACTAACTATAGTTGGTATCTTACTGCCTGTAATAGGGGTGGCGCTAGTCCGTATAGTACAGTTAGCAATATTATACTATTAAATTATTGCGGCGGCACTACATCTTCTAGTACACAATATAGTACTCCCTGTGCTCCTGCAATAATTTTAACCAGTGCAAGCAATACAATACTGGTAAACTATAGTACTAGTACAAATAACGGAGGTACTCCTGTAGTATCTTATACTGCTAAATTAATTTCAAAAAATTACGGTCCAATTTATACCCAGAGTAAAAATACATCTGGTACAGGTACTTTTGTTTTTTCTAATATTTGTGCTTATCAAAATTACGGAGTAAACATTTACTCGCAAAATCTTGCTGGGTTTAGTCCAACGACCTCTTTGACATATGCTCCTGCAAATATACCGTGTGCACCTATTAATATTAGTGCTGCACCTATAATAGGCAGTACTCAAGCTACTGTATACTATACCGCTCCTGTAAACAACGGTGGGGCCACTATAATATCTTATACTGCTATAAGTACTCCTGGCAATTCATCAGCCACTGTTTATACCTCTGCCTCTGGAAGTATAACGGTGTCGTGCATAATACCAAATAATACATATACATTTGTTGTTTATGCAACAAATTATGTAGGTAAAGGACCTCTGTCTACAACTAGCAACTCTATTGTTGGCGTCAATCCGATTGGTAGTATTGTATATTGCACACCAGGATGTTATAGCTGGGTTGCACCTGTTGGAGTTACTTCAGTTAGTGTAGTAACAGTCGGTGGTGGTGGTGGTGGTGCAGTACCCAGTGTCACTGGTACATGTAGGATATACAATCCACCGGGTTCTGGAGGTAGTAGTTGGTTTGGATCAACTGGTCTAGTAAGAGCTACTGGTGGTGGCGCTGGGAGCGTTGGCGGGTACGGTGGCGGTGGTGGCCGAGCAGCAGGCACTGGTGGCGGTAGCGGCGGTAACGGCAGCGGTCCTTATGGCGGTGGCGGTGGTGCTGCGGGTTATTCTGGCAATGGTGGCACTTCGCTGACCTTCACAATTGGTGGTAGTGTTGCCGGAACCGGAGGCGGCGGTGGCAGTGGATGTAATAAAAGTACAGGTCCCTGCGGTGGCTATCTCTGGGCCTGGGGTGGCGGCGGCGGGGGTGTAGGATTATATGGTCAAGGTCCCAACGGTAGTGTTGGTGGAGGCGGCGGATCCTGCGGTGGTGGCGGCTATGGCGGTGTATATAGTGGCGGTGGAGGCGGTGGTTACGGTGGTGGTGGTGGCTCTGGTCAGTATAGTGCTGCTCCCGGTGGTACTTACGGGGGCGGCGGCGGAGGTGGCTTGGCATATATTAATAATTATCCAGTTACACCAGGTCAAAGTTATCCCTTAAGTGTGGGCTACGGCGGTGGCGGCGGATCCTGGCTTGGCCCTCGTGGATGGGTTTATTCCGGTGGCGGAGGTCCCGGCGGAGTTCGTATTATGTGGCCCGGAAATGCCCGATCATTTCCGAGCACTTGTGCAAAAGCTCCTTGATGTCTCAATGTATTTTAATAAATATTAAACTACCCCAACTTCAGAATAAGTATAAATAACTTGATAAAATACATTACTTACCGTGTACAAAAGGAATGAATAAACTATGATTATCTCAGGCGGAGCAACGATAACCGGTTCGGTTACGATTAATACAAACTATGTGCCCAATGCCCCAACAATTGGTATCGCAATACCCCTTAGTTCAGTAAGTGCATCGGTACAATTTACACAGTCTACTAGTACTGGCGGATTGGCCATTACTTCTTACACAGCGGTCAGTAGCCCGGGAAATATCTCAGCAACAGTAACTGCTCCTAGTACAAGTACTGGTACTATTATCATTGCTGGCTTATCTACAGGTACTGCTTATACTTTTAGCATTTTTGCTACCAATGCTGCCGGTAATGGACCAAATAGCCAACCTAGTAATCTTATTACAACTCTTCAGGCTAATAGTAGTACTACATATCCTTTCCCAGGAACATATTCCTGGATTGCTCCTCCTAATGTAAACGCAGTAAGTATTATTGCTATCGGAGCAGGTGGCGGTGGTGCTGGTACAAGTAGTTTTGGTAATCCAGGCGGTGCAAGTTATTTTATCGGCACTAGTACAATTTTTGCAGGCGGCGGTTGCGGTGGAACAAGTTCTACTCAGTCATTAAGTACAGGCACTGGTACTTCCGGTATGGTTTGGTATTCAGGCGGCCTCGGTGGTGGTGCTACTGGTACAACTGGTACAAGTTTAGCTGGTGGTGGCGGTGGTGCAGGCGGTTATAGTGCCACTGGTAGTTCTGGTACTACTAGCACACTAGTTACTTGTGCTGTTCCGGGCAGTGGTGCAGGCGGAGGTGGTGGTGCTAAATTAGGTATTCCTAGAACTGGTGCAGGTGGCGGTGGGGTTGGTATATACGGTCGTGGTTGTACTGGTCAGGCTGGTCCTAGCTTTAATACATACGGCCAGGGCGGTGCTGGTGGATCTCGTGGTGTCGCAGGGTGTAATGGAACAACATCGGGCGGTCAAGGCGGATTGTTTGGCGGCGGTGGTGGGTCAGCATCTAGCTTTGGCGGTGCTGGCGGGACATTGGCCTATCTTAACAACTATCCTGTTATTCCTGGCAACGGTTATACAGTTGTAGTTGGTGCTGGTGGTGCAGCAGGAACTGGCACTGTTGCTGGCGGACAAGGCGGCAGTGGTGTTGTTCGTATTGTATGGCCGGGACAGAGTCGTCTATTCCCAACGTCTTGCGTATCTGCATCGTGTATAGCTTGTACCCCTTTATTTGCGCCGTCAACTGCTACTGTGCTAGCAGTAACATTGACAAACTATAGTTCGGTTATTGTTACATATAGTACTGCTACTGCTGGGGTATTTTATACCGTCACATCTTACACAGCAGTGGTAACTCCGGGCGGTAATGCAGCTTCGGTAGTTGCTAATGCGTCTGCCAGTACTGGTACTATTGTTATTAATAATCTGCGTCCAAATACTACATACACAGTAACCGTGTATGCTAGCTCTTTTGGTGGTAATGGTCTTCCTAGTGCAGCCAGTATTCCATTTACCACAGTCAATGTGCCTAGTACTCCTGTTATCGGTGTTGCTACTGCTACAGGCGGTACTACTGCCATTGTAGGTTATACAGCAAGTACCAGCAGCGGCGGAGCTCCTATTACTGGGTATAACATAGGTAGTAATCCCGGCGGTGCTGTGGGTAGAATTAACACTTGCGGAAGTGGTATTATCAGCGTCACTGGCCTGAGTGCAAATACTGTCTATAACTTTTATGCGTATGCTACCAATGTAATGGGTAACAGCGCAATCAGTGCCAATAGCAATAACACATCAACCTGGACAGTTCCTTTTACTCCGACAATCTTTGTATCAACTGTGACCAATGCTATTTCGGCTACAGTCGTTGTTCGTCCTGGTGCATATAACGGTGGCGGCGGCCCCATTACCTATACAGTGCTGACCAATCCCGGTGCCGGTCAAGGTACATTAACCTATTGCGGTATTTGTGCAGTACCTATTACAGTCACAGGCCTAGCTGCTGCCAGTACATATAGTTTCTACGCTTATGCTACTAACTCTGTCGGCAATAGTGGTTTAAGTCCATTCCTAAGTACAGTTACTACATTCAGTACAGCAACTCCTCCTATCATCACAGTGGCCACTGCAACTGGTATTAGCTCTGCACTAGTTGGATATATTGCTAGTACAGCCACAGGCGGCCCAATAACATCATATAATGTTATTACAAGCCCATCGGGCGGATTTGGATACCTTAACACCTCAACTTCTGGTGTTATTTCGGTTAGTAATTTGATTCCAGGCACATCATATCAATTTGCAGTATATGCTACTAATCAATACGGTGCTAGCTCTACAAGTTCTTGGAGTAACAGTGTTACAACATTTGGTCGTCCATTAGCTCCGATTATCACTGCAGTGACTGCCACTGGTGCTACTACTGCACTAGTTGGTTATACAGCTCCGGCTAACAGCGGATCAGTTATAATATCATATACCGCTCTAAGTGTACCTGCTGGCGGCGTCGGAACTATCAACACTTGCGGTAGCGGTGTAATTACTGTAACAGGGTTGCCGTTGTTTAGCCCTTCATATCAATTCTATGTATATGCTACCAATGCTGCCGGTAATGGTAGTACCAGTAGTGTAAGTACTACTGTTAGTATGATTACTACAGCAACTCGTCCAGTAATTGTTTCAGCAGCTCCACTATCTGCTAACTCAGCCATAGTTACATTTAATGCTAGTACAGCAACTGGTTCTACTATTACACAATATACTGCTGTTGGATTACCTGTTATAGCAAATGCTGGTGCATTAATTGGAGCAGGATCTATAACACCTTGCAGTAATGCATCTCAGCAAAGTATCGTTGTTTCCGGCCTAACAGCCAACAGCACATATACATTCTACGTATATGCCAGTAACCTATATGGCAATAGTACAACTAGTACATTTAGTACACCGGTTCAAACATACGGTGGACCTGCAGCACCTATTATAGGTTCAGCAGTTGGCGGACCTGCAGGTACTGCAGTAGTAACATTTAGTCCCCCACCCAGAACAAACGGGTATCCAATTACTGGGTATACAGCAGTAACTAGCCCAGCAGGCGGTTACGGTGTTGCAAGTGGGTGTGCAGGTACTATAAACGTAGTAGGATTAACTCCAGGTGTTCCCTATAGCTTTGCTGTGTATGCTACAAACCAAGCAGGTGTTAGTACAACCAGTAACTATAGTAATACTGTTACATTATTTGGTGCACCGACTCCTCCGGTAGTAAGTGTAGCAACAGCTACTGGTGCAAGTACTGCGGTAGTTGGTTATTTTGCTAGCACAGCTTCTGGATTCACCATTACATCCTATACAGCAGTTAGTATACCGCCAGCAGGGGTAGGTACAGTTCTTACTTCAACTTCTGGGGTTATTACTGTTAACGGATTATATCCAAACAACATTTATTCTTTCTATGTTTATGCTACAAACATCTACGGTACAGGTACAAGTGTTGCAGTAAGCAATACTGTTACCACATTCGGTGTTCCTGGACGCCCAACTATTGCAGCAGTAACTGCCACATACGGTAATACTCAAGCACTGGTTGGATATATTGCTCCAATTAACAACAATGGATATCCAATAACTTCTTATACTGCATATAGCACCCCCGGCGGCGGCATTGGTACTATTAATACTTGCGGTAGTGGCGTTATTACCGTATCTGGACTACAACCAAACACTCCATATTCATTCTCTGTTTATGCAACAAATGCAGTTGGTAATAGTACAACTAGCTCTCCTAGTACTACAGTAACTACCTTTGGTGTTCCTAGTGCTCCGATTTTAACCATTGCAACAGCTACTGGTGCTAGTACTGCCAATGTAGGATATATTGCAAGTACTGCTACAGGATTTACCATATCTTACTATACTGCTCTTAGTATTCCAGCAGGTGGTGCAGGTATATTGGCAACAACTGGTTCCGGCGTGATTAGTGTTAGTGGTCTAAACCCTGATACTGCATATCGTTTCTATGTCTATGCTTCAAATGTGTACGGCAGCGGTACTACTAGCTCGTATAGTAATACAGTTACAACATTCGGTGTTCCTAACTCTCCAACAATTGGCGTGGCAGTTGCTAGTACATCGTCTACTACAGCATTTGTTTCGTATATTCCGCCAGGTGCTAATAACGGGTTTACTATTACTTCTTATACAGCATTGAGTAATCCCTCAGGCGGCTACGGTATTGTATACACCTGCGGACCATCGACAATTCCAGTTTCCGGTCTGCAGCCAAATGCCACATATACATTCTCAGTGTTTGCAACAAATGCGATTGGCAATAGTACAAGCAGCTCACAAAGTAATCAGGTACTTACATTTGGTACTCCTACCCAAGCTATCATTGGTATTGCTACTGCAACTGGTCCGACTACTGCTATTGTAGGTTATGCTGCTAGCACTGCTACTGGATTTTCAATCAGTGAATATGTAGCACTAAGTAATCCAGTAGGTGGCATCGGTACAGTCTTTACAAGTACAGGCGGTACCATTAATGTTAGTGGTCTAAACCCAGGTGTAAACTATAACTTTACCGTATATGCTATTAACGTCTTTGGTAATGGTTCAACTAGCTCATATAGTAATACTGTAACAACATATACAGTTCCATATGCTCCTGTAATTATTGCTGCAACTGCTACTGGTTATACCAGTGCTACTATTGTATATGCTGTAACCACAAATACCAACCCTAATTTTCCTGTACTAAGCTACTCAGCTATTAGTAACCCCGGTGGTTTAGTTGGTACCGTAAATACTAGTTCCGGTGGTACTATTGTTGTTACTGGCTTAAGCTCATCAACCAGCTATAGATTCCAAGTTTATGCTACAAATGCATTAGGAACTGGTACTACTACAACCTCAAGCAATACTATTACAACTTATGGTAGTATATTGTTTACTACTGCTTCGTCTTATAGCTGGGTTGTGCCATGGGGCGTTAGTTCAGTTAGCGTATTGGCTATTGGCGGTGGCGGCGGTGGTTCTGGTACAGCAATAGGCACAACTGGTTCTAATAGCTGGTTTATTACTGGTACCGTCCTACTAGCTCAAGGCGGTGGTGGCGGTGGTTGGGGTGCTTCTCCTTCTATCGGCGGCTTTGGCGGCACTGCTAGCGGTGCATATTGTGCAGGATACCCTGGTGGTGTTGGCGGTTATGGACAAGTTGGTTCAAACTTAGCCGGCGGCGGTGGTGGCGCAGGCGGTTATACTGCAGCAGGCGGCGCTGGCTCTACTGGTACTACTGGTACTTCTGTTGTTGCTGGTTCTAGTACAGGTTACGGCGGTGGCGGCGGTGGTGTTAGAACCACTAACTTCCCACGTGGCGGTGGTGGCGGTGGTGTTGGTATATATGGTACTAGCACATATAACTTCCTAGTTGCCGGCGGCGTAACAACTGCTTCTAATGGCGGCGGTGGTGCTGGTGGTGCTGGTGGCCAACAAGGTCTATGTGCTATTTGCGGTAATATCGGCTATGGTGGTATATACGGTGGCGGTGGCGGTGGTACATTTACTGCTACATTTGCCGGCGGTGCAGGTGGTGGTGGCGGTGCATTGGCCTATATCAATAACTGGGCCGTTATACAACAAAATACCTACTTCCTTAACGTCGGCAACGGTGGTGCTGGCGGAGGTACTGGTGTATTTGGAGGCGGCCCGGGCAGTACAGGTACAATACGTATTGTATGGCCGGGTAATGTACGACAATTCCCAGGAACTTGTGTAGGTTATCCATAAAAACAAAACCCGGACTAGTCCGGGTTTTTTATTGGGTTAAATTAATTCAAGAAGTAGTTCTAATTTAGCTCGAATAGCCTTGTTGTTAAAGCTGTTCTTAACACCTTGGTGCAAGGGTTTTGGCCACATGTCAAATCCGCACCAAGCATATCCCGAGTGTTCATCATTTAATGTGGGGATAAATTCACGATCAACGACCAGTACATAAGTATTGTATTGGAAGTTTTGGTCATTGCTGGTAAACAACTCTAGGGGAATTGTCTTCTTAATTGTGGGAGTCTTACCTACTTCTTCAGCAATTTCTCTATTTAGAGCATCGTAGGGTGTAGCATCCGAGGGTTCTTTCTTGCCGCCAACTAGGCCCCAAGTGCCTGCGGTCTTACCCTGTGTGCGTAGTAAAAATAAAAACCTGTGAGTATCTTTTGCGAGAAACAATCCGCCGCTGCAAATTATTTGATCATTATAAGATGAGACGCCAGCTAAATTTGTCATAGATTCCTTCATAACTCTTACTCCAACTAGCACCATCCCATTTGTATTGAATGCTAGTATATGAGTTAGTTATGTATGTAGTAGGTTGATCTACCGTAGAATCGAATATGATATTCCAGAAATTACCGTCCCACTCTATGATGTCATTGGCTACAGCAACGAATTGACTGCTATCACTATTCTGCCATGCAGGTGCTAGTGGTGGAATGTCTTCTAAAATTAGATACCTAGTACCGGCAATGGGAGACTTAGGATTGAATGTTTCAGGATTAATAATAGCATCTACATTACCTCGCCCTGAAGAATTAAAAGTACTGGTTAAGATTGTATTAGCCGGGATAGTATCTGCATCATAGGTTAATATCATTCGTTTTTCGTCGTAAGTATCGAGTGTAATATAAGCCACAACTTCATTACCATCAGCTTTAAGTAATCGTATTTGGCTCAATCCCGGGCGGAATTGACCCGGATATAGATCAATTAGTTTATACCACGACACAATATTACCAGGTAATTCGCCGTCATTGGCAGCAGAGGCTATTTCGTTGGTCAATAATCCGCCTACACCATCTAGCACTAGCAATTCAAAATCACCGGGAGTAACTACAACCTGCCCAACCATTTCTCCTAGGTTGCTGTACACAGTATCAGGGTCATTAAAATCGGTGGCAATAGTGCCCGGGGTATCTGCAAAGATGTTGGCAATGATTTTAGTAATAATGCCCATCTTTTTAACCTTGGCAGGAGGTGTGATCCAAATAGGTGTTTCAAAGGTCAGTGTTAGAATATCAATATTCTGTTCTGTACCCTGCGGAATTTGTCTACTGGTCCACAATGTGTTGGTTAGTGTTAGCACAGTTAAACTGGTCCAATCTATGTAATTGTCTGTGGTTTGTAATTCTAATGCAGGTCTAAACAGATAGGCAATTTGTTCAAAGATTTGTAATTTCTGTTCAGTGTTTGTGGTCCAGATGTCTGCTGTAAAAGTCAACTTGTAAGGAGCAGGCATAATACGCTCTACAGTATATCCTGAACCTTGTACGTGTTCGTATTGGCCGGTCGTTTCATTGTAGGCTCGCTCACGAATCTGTACCTTGCCCACATAAGTAGGATCTTGTAGTCGACTCTGATCATAGTCCAGTGCCTTAATATAGCAGGCAATAAACGGTGCTGACGGAATGGTATTTTCACTGTTCTTTTTCAACAGACTAGCGGCCTGGCGATTAGGATCCCCGTACATAACCGGCACCTGATGTAGACCACCGTTGCCGTCTTGGTAGGCAAAATTATTCATTGCCCTCATAAATTGTGTCAGGTATCTGCGTACTTGACCGTCGTAAAAAAAATCCATTTTTAATTATCCGCCCGTGGTTTCAACGCCTTGCTCAATGCTTGACGCTCTTGAACAACTGATCCATTAATGGTAGCAGTATTGTTATTGTTAACAAATGTAGATATTTGATTCTGTCTAATTTGTTGTCCGGCAAATGGTCCACTGGCGACATCCTCTGAACCAAACTGATTCATAGTCATGCGTACACCTTTCTGATATAACTTCCAATTTTTACCGTTATATCTATATAGTGCATGTGGCATATAATCTGTTCGCAGGTAAAATAATCCTTCTGCAGGATCATTGGGGAAACTATTGCCCATGTTAAATGGTATGCTATTTGGCGGTGCATCTGTGCCCGAACCATAGGCTACATACAAATTGTTAGTAGGTGTTTGTAATACTATACTACAATCAATACTGTCCATGGTAATGTCGTCTATGACATTTGAAGTATCTAGTGTATCTACTAGCCCCGAAGTCTTTGTAGGTAAAATAAAATAACTATAAGTATCGTAGCCGCTCAATGGTGCATCTAGATTTGCCTGTTCTACAATTTGATCACTGATTGCAATAGTCTGATTGTAGGTGCTTAATAAATCACGCAGAGTACTGCCATCTCCGTTGCCACTATCTTTGTCAAGTATCTGACTGAACTCTTGACTATCTACTAGTGGTGTACATTTGGCTTTTAACAAATGTGGATACCAAGTTTGACTGAATCCGTTAGTAGGACGGCTAACATCCTGTACTACATAAAAGCGACGAAGTGCAACATAATTGTCATCCATGGCATATTCGTCTTTTAAGTGTGGCAATTCTATAACATCGCCAGCCATGATTTTTCTAGTCAAACAATCTACAATAGATCGTAAGTGGAAATGCAACATGATAGTGTCGTTCTGTAGGAACATACCAAACTGGCTTAAATTAAAGTCAAAATCCTGCATCTGATAAATGCCACGAATAACATAAACATCAGGGTCATAGTTACGATCTCTGTTCTCCATAAACAGAACATCTTGTATTCCTAATTCAGCAATGGCGTTTGTAGCTGTGTTTGCTGGTGTTGTCGGAGTGATGTTGGTGCCAGTTGAAGCAACAGGACCTAGATATCGGTGTATAAAAACATCAGTCCCGCCGACTTGAAATTGTTCATTGACTACACGATCAATGAATCTAAAGTCATTTCCCTTCTCGGGACGGTAAAGGCTTAAACGTGGAATTTTAGTTCTCCTAGGATAACTGTATTTATAGCCTATTACTTCTGCAGTTATTACCGTGCCATCTGTAATAGTTAGAACCTGCAACTTCTTTATTGCAATATGGACAGGTATATTTTGTTCGAGATTTTGCTCGAGTTGCTATTTTAATGAGGGTTTCCGGAGAATGTTGTTTACCCTGATTCCAAACACCCACTTCTTCTGCAGTTTTTTTTCTATTGCGAGACATTTTCTCTCGCTCTTCAGCAGTTCTCGGAACACCTTTATTCCAAGGGATACTTCCCTTATTTGCTTTTGAAATTTTTTCTTTAACAGAGTCCGGAGTAATAATTCCTTTTCGCAGAGTTCCGTATTTCTTCCTTAAAGACTCGTATGTTCTCGAATTAGGTCGATATCTATATTGATAGTCAGACCCTTTAACTAACATCCTCCAGAAAGCATGATCTATTTTTTTCTGATATTCGTTAGGCACCATTTTAGTTAATAGCCAGTGACAAATAAAATGCTCTCTAGCAGATAAATTAACTAAATTAAATTTGTAATTTGATCCTCCTAGACATCGGGGGATAATATGATGGCGTTCTGTATAGCCAGAAAGATTAATTCTTTGTTGCGCCGATGTTATAATTTGATTATACCAGGTGGTATATTTGTTCGGTAAATACATTGCTGATGCTCCTATAAGCGTTAGAGTAGTTGGGGAAGGGACGCCCGCGAACTACACTTATTTATATAAATATTTGCATGAACCCACTAACCAAAGACCCCCAATCTAATCAATACCAAGTTGTAATAGAATATATTCAGACCATGTTAGGTGGGGGTATCGTAGATGTTGAGCTCGACCCTATTCACTACACCACTGCCATTGATCGTGCTTTAAATAAATTTCGTCAGCGCAGTAGTAATTCAGTTGAGGAAAGTTTCGGATTCATTACACTAGATGTAGACACTAACGAATATTACATGCCCAAGGAAGTAATGAGCGTTAGACAATTATTCCGTCGCAGCATTGGATCACGAAGTGGCGGTGGTCAAGGCGGCTCATTATTTGAACCCTTTAACCTAGCCTATTCTAACACCTATTTGCTGGCCAGCACCAATATGGGCGGATTGGCTACATATTATGCTTTTGCAGGATATCAAAAGCAAGTAGGTAAAATGTTTGGTAGCGATGTTAATTTTACATTTAACAACACCACTAAATTGTTAACCGTGATGCAGCGTCCTAGAGCTGAAGAAGAATTACTGGTTTGGATGTATAATCATCGTCCTGATTTTAATCTACTACAAGATCCACAAGCAGGTCAATGGTTAAAAGACTATGCCCTAGCAACCTGTAAAATCATGTTAGGTGAAGCTCGTGAGAAATTTGCCACCATTACCAGCCCCCAAGGCGGCACACAATTGAATGGTGCTGCACTCAAAGCCGAAGGCAAGGCTGAAATCGAAATCCTAGAACAGGATCTAATCAACTACAAAGATGGCGGAATGCCATTGACCTGGATAACTGGTTAAAATACCTGTTGACTCTTGTAATAAAAGTGTTATAAACTTATATATCGCTGGAGATATATATATGATCGTAGGATTTGTAGGACTAATTGGCGCCGGTAAAGACACTGCCGCAGATTTTTTAGTTAATTCACATGGTTTTAGACGAGACAGTTTTGCCAACACACTCAAAGATGCTGTAGCTAATGTATTTGGTTGGGATCGAGTTCTACTAGAAGGTCGTACCAAAGAAGCCCGTGAGTGGCGAGAACAAGTAGATTCGTGGTGGGCCAAGCGATTAAACATGCCGCATCTTACTCCAAGATGGGTTCTACAATATTGGGGTACAGAAGTCTGTCGCAATGGATTCCATGACGATATTTGGATTGCATCTGTGGAAAATAAGATGCGTAAAACCACTGACAATATTGTTATTAGTGATGTTAGATTCCCCAATGAGATCAAGGCCATTCACAATGCAGGCGGACAAGTTATTCGCATCAAACGAGGAGAAGATCCGATTTGGTTTGAAGCCGCAGCCAGTGTTAATCGCGGGCCGGAAAATAATGCATCTTGGGCCTTAAGTGTAGCCAAGTTAGAAAAGTTAAAAATCCATGCCAGCGAAACTAGCTGGGTCGGTGGTAAAATCGATCATGTTGTCCTAAACGATTCTACTATTGATGATCTATACAATCAGCTAGAGCAACTACTGCCCACTCGAGAACTAACACTGCCTGTAAAGGTAGCTCTAGATCTAGCCTAAAAATCTGCCCTCAAATCTCCCTGACGCCATTTGACGCCTTCTTTCTGTAGTATGCGTTGGCAGTTAGCACAGATGGTTTTTAAATTTGTATAACGGTGATTCTGTAGATCGCCGTCTACATAAAACACATTAAACTGTTCAGGATGCTTAGAAGTATAGTTACATTTTTCGCAGGTTGATTTTTTCTTATATCCGTACAGGGCCCATAGAGGCCTTGTTTCTTTTGCGCCCCTAGCACAATGGTCGCATTTTGATCTATAGAACGCCTGCCCTTCTTTGTAGTAATTAACAGCCACTGGTCGTTCTCGACATTCTTTACAAAGTTTTCTCATATGTGCCCTTTTTACTGCCCTTTTATATTTAATTCAACAGGTAGTTTTCCCAATGTTCTGCTAAATAAAACAAAGTAATCCATTAAGGAGTTTTGAAGATGGCACAATCACTACAATCACCAGGCGTAAGCGTATCAGTTATAGATCAAAGTTTCTATACACCGGCAGCTCCTGGCACTGTTCCTATGATTTTCGTAGCAACAGCAGAAAATAAAACCAATGCTAGCGGTACAGGAATTGCAGCAGGAACAATGGCAGACAAAGCAGGATGCGTTTGGGTTATCACTAGTCAACGTGATCTAACTGACACATTTGGAGTTCCATACTTCGAAACTGATGCCGAAGGCAACCCAGTTAACGGCGGCGAAATTAACGAATACGGCTTACAAGCAGCTTATAGTTTGCTAGGTGCTAGCAGCCAAGCATATGTTGTTCGTGCTGATATTGACCTAGGTAGCCTAAAACCTCAAGCAAATATCCCAACAGGTGCTGCAGTGTGTGGAACATATTGGTTAGATACCAGCGATACATTATACGGTATCAACGAATGGAACGCAACTACTGGAGAATTTGCAGTAGTAAAACCATTGGTAATTGATGATAGCAATGCTGACACCTACATGACTGCTCCTATTTGTTCAGGCGGCACTCCTGTTAACTCTTTTGGTTCTATTGGAAGTTATGCAGTAGTAGCTACTTCTGCTAACGAAAATCAATTATTTTATTATTCTTCAGGCGGAGGCTGGGTAGTTGTACAAGATACTTTTGACGGCGGCAAGCGTGTAGCAATGAGTCCTCACTATCAATACCCAGATTTTACCAACGACGGCGGCGGGCTAAACGCTCCTACAGGCAGTATTTGGGTTAAAACAACTACTCCAGGTAAAGGCGCAAACTGGGACTTCAAGTCTTATAGTTCTACTACTAAAACCTGGACTTCGACAACACCCACATTCTCAACCAGCACAGTTGCAGCAATTGGTGCACTAGATCCAAAAGGTGGTGGTTTGAATATTGCTTTGAAATCTGTATTTGTTAACTATAACTACAAAGCAGGTGCAGGCGGAAAACCTGTTGTAGCAGATTTCCAAGCATGGACTCGTTATCGTTCTGGTCCTACTACATTAACAATTACATCAACTGCAGTTGCTCAAACAGGAACAACACATGTTTATATTAGAGAATCTCTAACTAACGGTATTTGGGGAGATACAGTAACAGTTTCAGTTACTAAATCCGGAACAACTCCACTAGGACAATTGTTAGCAGCAGCTATCAACGGTAATAATAATTTTGTTAATATCAGAGCTAACTGGAATTCTGCAATTAACCAATTAACCATTACCCACGAAAAAGGCGGCGACTTTGAAATTTGCGACGGTACCAGTGCCGGTAATTTCTTCAATATCCTAGGATTACAACAAGACGT
>Ga0208382_1000299_pt1 | contig 17813 bp, 14 predicted proteins | sample CryBogCBE28Sep08_FD_184582 | JGI IMG/M metagenome (GOLD analysis project Ga0208382, IMG submission 184582) | Freshwater microbial communities from Crystal Bog, Wisconsin, USA - CBE28Sep08 (SPAdes) | ecosystem: Environmental > Aquatic > Freshwater > Lake | place: Crystal Bog, Wisconsin, USA...
ACCTTGACCGGACAGATCGATGTCAATGCAATTTCAAATCAGAGCCAGCGCTCCACCATCGTTCCTTTAATCTTGCCTTTCACAATCCTTGGTATTCCACTGATTGATTTGGGAATGGCGATTGTTCGAAGGTTAAGAGCGGGTAGATCACCGTTCTCGGCCGATCGCGAACACTTACACCACCGGTTATTGCGAATGGGCGCATCGCAACGTCGCGCTACCTTCATTTTGTATCTGTGGACCGCCATGTTTGCGGCGCCTACCGTCGTAGCTGCTTTCGAGCCGCTCTGGGTAGCGTTGTTGCTCGGTGCGGTGATCGCGCTTACCTCGCTCTATTTGATCGTGCTCACGCGGAGAAATAGGTTCGACTCCCAAGTTGGCGTATCCTCTACGTCATGACACAAGAACGCAATAACGAGCGCGCGCTCTGGTCCATCCTGGCTTATTTAGTTGCAGGTTTGGTTGTCTGGGGAGCGATCGGTTACGGAATTGATCGTGGCGTTGGCAAGCATCACTACTTCTTTATTGGTGGAATTGTTCTTGGCCTTGGCTCGTCTCTCTATTTAGCCTGGCTTCGATTCGGCCGCGAGTAAAGCTGGTATCCGAGAATGAGTAATTTGGTCGGACCACAATCAACAGAGGCACAACTCGGTAAAGGTGCAGCAATTCCAGCGCTCGTTGTTGGCATCATCGGACTTATCGCCTCATCACTAGTTAAAGGTCTCTCAGGTTTTTACGGAGCACTGCTTGCACAAGGTGTAGTCATTATTTTCTTCGCCGTGCACCTGATGATCTCTAAGGCGTCACGAAAAATGGATCCCACAACTGTGATGGTTTTGGCGATGCTCTCGTATTTCGTCAAGATTGTTGTTCTTGGAGCTCTCTTCTTGCTCGTACTCATCAATGTCAGCGCCGCAACACTTAACCGCACGGCCTTCGGCGCTGTGGCGATTGCTGTGATCGTTGCTTGGTTGAGTGGGGAAGTTCGCGCCTTCTTCAAACTTCGGATGCAACTCCCTCTTCCTGGCGAAAAGTAAGAACTCCTATGGCTGGAACCGCTCCCGAAGATGGCGCCTTTTGGACCATAACCGCCTACTTGATTGCCGGTCTGGGATTTTGGGGTGGCGTGGGCTTTGCCCTGGACCACTACCTCAAGACGGGGTATTGGACTCCCGTGGGTCTGGTCTTGGGGATGGGTACAGGGTTTTATCTGATCTGGATTCGATTTGTCCGGGATGATCTCAAGAAGCCAGACCCCCGGTTAAAACGTGATCCGAATAACCCGAAAAACCCAGAGCAGTAAGGCAGTTTTGCCCTCGATCGTTTGCCTCTGATCCCCACTTACCTTTAAGGTAAGGCGTCTTCAACCCCTACGGCCCGATTCCTCACGAGCCTCTGACCACACGTAATGGAGCTGCATCTTGTCACTCGCGCTACATCACACGTTGAGTATGGCTCAGCCAGCATTCACGCCACCAAGTCGCAGTGACTTCTTTTACAACCCAGCATTTGGAAGCTCGATTGTGGCGACAAAGCCCGTCATGTTGCTTCTCTTCTCGGTCATCATCATTACAGCGTTCTTCACCATGGCTTCACGCAAGGCAGCGGTAGTCCCATCACGTCTGCAATTTGCTGGCGAAGCGATCTATGGCTTTGTCCGAAATGGCATTGGTAAAGATGTTATTGGCGAAGAGTTTGAGCGCTTCACTCCGCTCCTTTTCGCAATCTTCACATTTATCTTGACCAACAACTTGTTTGGCGTTGTGCCATTCATGCAATTCCCAACGATGTCGCACATCGGTTTCCCGGTTTCGATCACCATCTTCGTTTACGTGGTCTATCACTGGGTCGCAATCAAGAAAAAGGGTCTTGGCCGCTATCTCAAAGAGATGTGCTTTATGCCAGGTGTACCAAAGCCGATCTATGTGATCTTGGCACCAGTTGAGTTCCTTACTTACTTTGCTGTTCGTCCGCTCACACTCGCAATGCGTTTGTTCGGAAACATGTTCGCTGGTCACTTGCTCCTCTTGCTCTTTACTTTGGGCGGCCAGTACATGCTTAAGAGCGCAGCTTTCGTAAAAGTTTTCGCGATTCTCTCCTTTGGTCTTGCCATCGGATTGAGTTTCTTCGAAATGGGTATTGAGTGTCTGCAGGCGTACATCTTTACGCTCCTTGCGGCGCTTTATATCGCCGGCGCACTCGCCGAAGAGCACTAACAGAGAAAAAATAGGTTTGGTTGAGCACCGGCTCATCCAATAGTTGAAGGGAAGTAACATGAAAGGCACACTCAGCATCGTGGGCTTTGGTCTTTCGACCATCGGTCCTGGTACAGCAACAGGACTAATCTTCGCCGCGTACATCAACGGCGTAGCTCGCCAACCAGAAGCTCGCAGCATCTTGCAGCCAATCGCATTCCTTGGATTCGCGCTTGCTGAAGCTCTTGCAATTTTCGGTCTCGTTCTAGCTTTCGTTCTCAAGTAAGGAATACCTCTCTCGAGAAAGAGCGGAATATAAATGACCACACAACTCATACTTAAGGCTGCTGCCGTCTACAAGGACGCCCCTAGCCCAGTTGTGCCAAGCGTTGCCGAAATTATTGTCGGTCTTATCGCTTTCTCAATCCTCTTCATCCTTCTCAAGTCAAAGGCAGTTCCTGCTTTTGAGAAGGCATATGCAGCACGTACCGCTGCTATCGAAGGCGGAATTGAAAAGGCTGAAGCCGCACAAAAAGAGGCAGAAGCAGCTCTTGCTGCTTACACAGCTCAACTCAGCGAAGCTCGTGCAGAAGCACAAGTAATTCGCGAAGAGGCTCGTGTGCAAGGCGCAGCGATTATCGAAGATCTCCGTAGCAAGGCTCAAGATGAAGCTAACCGCATCACAAGTGCGGCACGTGCTTCTATCGAAGCAGAGCGTCAACAAGCGATCGCATCATTGCGTCACGAAGTTGGTTCGCTCGCAACCGAGCTTGCATCGAAGATTGTGGGCGAAGCCCTTGACGACCACGTTCGTCAATCAGGCATCGTCGACCGCTTCCTAGCTGATTTGGAGAAGAGCGAAAAGTGATCGCACTTGGTGGAAAAAGTCGTCAATCCCTAGCGAGCCTTCGTGGCACGCTTGATGAGCAGCTCAAGGGCGTCTCATCTGCTGACTGCACCGCCATTTCGCATGACCTTTTCTCAGTTCTTAGTTCTCTCACCTCATCGATTGGCTTGCGTCGCGCATTTACTGACCCTTCACGTGATGCCGCGTCCAAGAACGCTCTGATCGCTGATTTGTTCGGCAAGTCAGTATCAAAGCAAGCAATCGCACTTCTTGAAGCTGCTGTTTCACTTCGCTGGTCTTCACCGGTTGATGTTGCCAGCGCAGTGGAACAGTTAGCGATCGAGGCCGAAGCCACTGCTGCAAATGCAGAAGGCACCCTCGATCGACTCCAAGAAGAGCTCTTCGCTTTCGAGAGCGTGTTAGAGCAGAACCCAGATCTTCGTGCTGGACTCTCACTCAACGGAGTTGAAGCCAACTTCAAGAGCGAGCTACTTGCTAGCGTGCTTGGTGGAAAGGTCGCACCGTCGACACTCCGCCTTCTCACCGAGCTAGTCAGCGCTCTCTCTGGTCGCACTATCGAGCTCGTTATCGATCTCTATATCCAGACTGTGGCCGCTCGTCGCAATCGTGCGATTGCAGTCGTTCGCACACGCTCAGCACTTTCAGCATCTCAAACCGAGAAGCTCACCGCTCTGCTCTCAAAGCAAGTGGGTCAGCCAGTTCACCTGAATGTTGAAATCGACCCAACCGTTCTCGGTGGAATTTCTATCCGCTTCAAAGACGAGATGATCGACGGAACAATAAGTACTCGTGTAGCAGAAGCCGGACGAGCACTAGCAATTTAGTTTTTTTAACAGATATCTAGTTCTAGCCCCGTTAGAACCAAGTTAGAGGAGAAAAAGATGGCCGAACTTACGATCCGTCCCGAAGAGATTCGCGATGCGTTGGCAAAGTATGTAGCCGCATACACGCCAAGCGCTGCAGTCCGCGATGAAGTCGGAACAGTTATCGAAGCTGGCGATGGCATTGCGCGCGTGGAAGGTCTTCCATCGACAATGACCAACGAACTTCTCAAGTTCGAAAACGGCACACTCGGATTGGCGCTGAACCTCGATGTTCGCGAGATCGGTGTCGTTATCCTCGGCGAGTTCACCGGAATTGAAGAAGGTACATCGGTCCGCCGTACCGGCGAGATTCTCTCTGTACCAGTCGGAGATGGCTTCCTTGGTCGCGTAGTCGACCCACTTGGTCGCCCAATCGATGGCAAGGGCGAGATCAAGGCCGAAGGTATGCGCGCACTCGAACTACAGGCACCATCAGTAGTTCAACGCCAACCTGTGAAAGAGCCAATGCAGACAGGTATTAAGGCGATTGACGCGATGACAGCTATTGGTCGCGGACAGCGCCAGTTGATCATCGGTGACCGTCAGACCGGTAAGACTGCTATTGCGATCGACACCATCATCAACCAGAAAGAGAACTGGAAGAGTGGCGATCCTAAGAAGCAAGTGAAGTGTATTTATGTTGCTATCGGTCAAAAGGGTTCAACCATCGCAGCTGTAAAGGGCGCGTTGGAAGAAGCTGGCGCAATGGAGTACACAACAATCGTTGCATCTCCTGCCTCTGACCCAGCTGGCTTCAAGTACTTGGCTCCATACACCGGTTCTGCCATTGGTCAGCACTGGATGTATGCGGGTCAACACGTTCTCATTATTTTTGATGACCTCTCCAAGCAAGCCGAGGCATATCGTTCGGTCTCCTTGTTGCTTCGCCGTCCACCAGGTCGTGAGGCATACCCAGGCGACGTCTTCTACTTGCACTCACGCCTGCTCGAGCGTTGCGCAAAGCTCTCCGATGAGCTCGGTGGCGGTTCTATGACTGGCCTACCAATCATCGAAACAAAGGGTAATGACGTCTCTGCCTTCATTCCTACCAACGTAATTTCGATTACCGATGGTCAGTGCTTCCTTGAAACCGATCTCTTCAACGCCGGTGTTCGCCCAGCTATCAACGTAGGTATTTCGGTATCTCGCGTCGGTGGTTCTGCGCAGACCAAGGCGATCAAGAAGATCGCTGGTCGCCTACGTCTTGACCTCGCTCAGTATCGCGAACTCGAAGCTTTCGCAGCTTTCGGTTCAGATCTTGATGCAGCATCAAAGGCTCAACTCGAGCGCGGTGCTCGCATGGTCGAACTCTTGAAGCAGGGTCAATACTCACCTTACTCAGTTGAGCGCATGGCTGTCTCAATCTGGGCTGGTACCACCGGCAAGATGGATTCAATTCCAGTCGCTGACATCCGTCGTTTCGAAGCTGAGTTCTTGGATTACATCTCACACTCACATGCATCGATCTTCGAAGTTATCTCATCAACACGCGAGTTGAGCGATGACACAGTTGCTGTTCTTGAAAAGGCAGTTGAATCGTTCAAGGCTCAATTCTCAGCGAGTGCAGGTAAGTAACTAACTCATGGGTGCCCAACTACGCGTCTATCGCCGCCGAATGCGTTCGGTTAAGGCGACGAAGAAGATCACACGAGCAATGGAGTTGATCTCTGCTTCTCGTATCGTCAAAGCGCAACAGCGCGTTGCTGCTTCTTCGCCATACGCCAACGAGTTGACCAATGCAGTAAGCGCTGTCGCTACCTTCTCAAACACAGTTCACCCACTCACAAGTGCGGCGAACAATCCAAAGCGCGCAGCAGTCCTCATCATCACCGCAGACCGCGGTATGGCGGGTGCCTACTCAAACGCAGCTATCAAGGAAGGCGATATTTTGATCGCCAGCTTGCGTGGCCGTGGTCTTGAAGTTGATGCTTATTTGATCGGTCGCAAGGCAGTGAACTTCTACCGTTTCCGTAATCGCGAGATCGCAGGTTCATGGACTGGCTTCTCAGACAATCCAACGTTCGACAACGCGAAGGAAGTTTCTGAAGCGTTGATCTCAAACTTCTTGAATGAGAGCGGAGCCGATGAACTTCACATCGTCTTCACTCAGTTCAAATCTATGATCACCCAAGAGCCTTTGTCAGACCAACTTCTGCCTCTTGCAGATAAGTCAGAGTCGACAGAGCCTCGCGGAATCATGCCGATGTACGAATTCGAATCAAGTGCGGAAGGCGTTTTGGATGCGCTTCTTCCACGCTATGTCGAAGCCCGAGTCTTCAACGCGTTGTTGCAATCTGCTGCTTCCGAGCACGCAGCTCGCCGTCGCGCTATGAAGTCAGCAACTGACAATGCTGATGAACTCATCAAGTCACTCACCCGACTTGCCAACGCGGCTCGTCAGGCCGAAATTACCCAAGAGATCAGTGAAATTGTGGGCGGCGCAGATGCGCTTGCCTCAGCTAGCGCAGGGAGCGAATGATGTCAGAGACAAACACAGGAAAGCACGGTCGTGTTGCCCGAGTAATCGGACCGGTCGTAGATATCGAATTTCCTGCCGATGCGATGCCAGCGATCTTCAACGCACTCCAGGTTGAAGTTACCCTCTCTGGCGAGAAGCGCACCCTCACACTCGAGGTAGCGCAGCACATCGGCGATAACGTCGTTCGTGCGATCTCGATGCAGCCAACCGACGGCATGGTCCGCGGCGCCGCTGTGTCAGATACCGGCGCGCCAATCTCAGTTCCCGTTGGTGATGTCACCAAGGGCCACGTATTTAACACACTCGGTGAGTCACTCGACGTGCCAACCTCTTCACTCGACGTGAAAGAGCGCTGGCCGATCCACCGCACAGCTCCTGCCTTCGACCAACTCGAGTCAAAGACCGAGATGTTCGAAACCGGTATCAAGGTTATCGACCTACTCACTCCGTATGTACGTGGTGGAAAGATCGGCCTCTTCGGTGGTGCTGGTGTAGGTAAGACAGTTTTGATTCAAGAGATGATCTACCGCGTAGCTGAAAACTTCGGTGGTGTATCAGTATTCGCCGGTGTTGGTGAGCGTACCCGTGAAGGTAACGACCTCTTCCTTGAAATGACAGAGACTGGCGTTATCAACAAGACCGCCTTGGTCTTCGGTCAGATGGATGAGCCACCTGGAACTCGTTTGCGCGTAGCGCTTTCAGCTCTCACCATGGCTGAATACTTCCGCGATGTTCAGAAGCAAGACGTTCTTCTCTTCATCGATAACATCTTCCGTTTCACCCAAGCAGGTTCAGAGGTATCAACACTTCTCGGACGCATGCCATCAGCTGTGGGCTACCAGCCAACACTTGCTGACGAAATGGGTCAATTGCAGGAGCGCATTACCTCAACACGTGGTCACTCGATCACATCGATGCAGGCGATTTATGTCCCTGCCGATGACATCACCGACCCAGCTCCGCACACAACATTCGCCCACTTGGATGCAACCACAGTGTTGTCTCGTCCGATCTCAGAGCTTGGTATCTACCCAGCTGTGGATCCGCTCGACTCAACTTCACGTATCTTGGATCCTCGCTACATTGGTGAGCACCACTTCCGTGTTGCAAACCGCGTCAAGCAGATCTTGCAGCGTTATAAGGATCTTCAAGACATCATCGCGATCTTGGGTATCGATGAACTCTCTGAAGAAGACCGTATCTTGGTTGGTCGCGCTCGTCGTATCCAACGCTTCTTGTCACAGAACACATTCGTGGCAAAGGTCTTCACAGGTATCGATGGATCATTCGTTCCACTCTCAGAGACAATCGAAGCATTCGAAGCTCTCGCTGATGGAAAGTATGACCACGTTCCAGAGCAGGCATTCTTTATGTGCGGCGGTCTAGAAGATGTAGAGCGCAAGGCAGCAGAGTTGGCTAAGGCATAACCCAATGGCCATCCTTACCGTTGAAGTAGTCTCACCCGAAAAGCGTGTCTGGTCGGGTGAGGCCACAATGGTCTCCGCGCGCACACTTGATGGCGACATCGGAATCATGCCAGGACACATCTCACTCCTTGGAGTGCTCGTTCCTGGAATCATCACCGTAAAGACGTCAGATGGGAATACTTCTGACTTCAATATGGCTGGTGGATTCATCTCCGTCAACAAAGATCGCGTATCTGTACTAGGTGAAGAGATCGTTAAGTAGTTCTCATAAATTTAAGCTCGGCCTCATCTTCGGATGGGGCCGTTTTTTATTTTAAGGGTGCAAAAACAAGCGGTCTTGACATGAGCTTCTTAGCCTTAGCCTCGCTGATACCCCAAATGGAGAGTCCGATTCCCATCGCCACTTCTGCTTCTTGCGGGGTCAGCTCTTCGTTCACGTAAACGGCGGTTAGGAGGCCAGCGAGGCAATAGCTCCATAGAATAATTCGCTCCTCGAAATTCTGTTCCGGAATTACCTCTTGCTTGGCTAATGCTTGGAAAGCGGCTGTTCCGCCACCTTTGACTGCTGCGATAAGAAAAGCTGGATTGCTCAACATATTGCGAAGAATCCTTGCAAATAGCGGGTGAGTCTCATTGAGCCAATAGAGCTTACGAGCCGAATCCATGACTGCTTCAAGACTCGAAGCAGGCGCAGCACCGTTATAGGACCAGACCACCCACTCTCTCCACAGTTGATCTAAGCCTTCGGCAAACAAGACCTCTTTGCTTGAAAAATATTTATAGATTGTGGTGGGGGAGACTTGTGCGTGCGTGGCGAGCTGTTCGATGGTGGCTCCAGGGCCAATCTCGGCCAAAACCTCTTGACCAGCTTTCAGCAGCGCAGCCCGGTTGCGCGCCGTGTAGGCAGCTTGGCGGCCAGCTGAGAATTTTTCAGCATCTTTCGTTGTGGCCATGTCTCCAGTCTAGAACCTGCTTTGCAGGATTGGGGTACCTGGCGACACTTAAATTGAGCTTATGAGTGTGGTGCTTTCTTTCATTTATGGCATACTTTTCCAAGATTGAAGAGTCATTTCATAATAGTCTATGAGAACGGAATATTTATGCGGGGGTTCCCTTCCATTTTGTCAGCGAGAAATTTGCTCAATCAAAATCTCGCACGACTGCTTCTTGTAGCCATTCTGGCTCCACTTGCTCCCTTCATTCAGAGCATCTGGTTACCCAATGCTCTGCCATTAGCTCATGCATCAACCCCGGGCAGTATCTCCATTACTAAAACTGCTAGCGATCCGTACGGAGCATATTCGGGCAATGACTCTATCGATTTCAACTTCCCCGCTGGTCATGGTTTAAATGATGGGCGCTCGTTTACGATCGAAACCTGGGCTTGGCTAGGTAATTCCAACCCGTATGGCATGGTGACTATTACGGCGGGCGATCCATCCGATGTCAAAACTCATTATTGGAATGTTCGACGTTCCGGATACATGATGAATCCCACGACGGGAACGTGGTTTGCTGAAGGAGGGGGAACGGCATATTGCAATCCAACGGCTTTAACGAATGCGATGCCCATGGGACAGTGGGTCGATCTTGCTTTTGAGAGATCATTAGTTTCCGGAGCTGCAACTGACTCGATTTATATAAACGGAGTACTTTCAGGGAGTTGCTCTGTGGGCACTTCCAATGCCAATGATGACACGGTTCGAATTGGAACAACATCTGGATATTCAAATTCAAATACTTCATATTTTGGTCCAACACGAATTATCGATGGTGAAGCCATTTACTCATCAAATTTCACACCCAGTACCTCATTTGCTTCGTACAGCTCAAACTCAAGTGGTACTGGAACGACCATCTTGAACTTAGCACCTACATCGACAAGTGCACTCAATTATGCACAGACACCTCCATATGCACCAACATTGAGTTATGGAGCCGTCACCACTGATTCGGTTTCCAGCATTCCAACAGAGAGTTCATCCTCGCAATCGCCGCCTATTTATCTTTCGAGGACCTTTGCGATTAATTCCGGCTCTTACAACCCGTCATACTCCTTTGCTGGCCTAGCGCCTACGCTGACTGCCACCGCATCTGCAGGTAGTGGCTCAATTACTTTCTCGAGTGCAACACCGAGTGTCTGTACTGTGGTTTCAAGCGGCGCTGTCTCTTTCGTTTCGCCTGGCACCTGTACGATCTCAGCCCAGATCGCCACGGATGGAACTTATCTAGCGCTGACAAGTAATCCAATTTCCTTCGCAGTCACATCCAGTACGGCCACGCTTTCGGCACTTACCTCCTCAGCGGGATCGTTGACTCCCACTTTTTCAGCTAGCACAACTTCTTACGCTGAATCTGTACCTAATTCAACAACTTCTATCACACTCACGCCGACCGTCACTCAAGTTAACGCGACTGTCAAGGTAAATGGAACTTCCGTCTCATCTGGCGTCGCTTCGGGCTCCATTCCACTCACCATTGGGTCAAATTCAATTAACGTTGCGGTGACTGCTCAAGATGGCATCACGACGCAGTCATATTCCGTCACAGTGACTCGCCAGCAGACAAGTCAGAGTATTTCCACAACATCAGTTGCACCGGCCCACGCTGCGGTTGCAGGTGCTACATATACTCCTAGCGCTACCGCAAGCTCAGGCTTAAGCGTCGCAATTTCCCTTGACGCCACCTCTACTGGTTGCACGATAAATACTGGAGTTGTGAGTTTTATCAGTTCTGGTACTTGCGTCATTGATTTCAATCAAGCTGGAAACTCGACCTACAGTGCTGCTTCGCAAATCCAGCAGAGCTTTACTGTCGGGAAAGGAGCTCTCACGCTTGCTTTTGGCAGTGCACCTTCAGGGCTCATATTTGGTGAATCAGCGGGTACGCACACTGTAACCGCAGTCGCTACACCTTTAAGCACGGGAACAATTTCGTACAGCACTCTGACGTCCGCAACCTGTTCTGTTGATGGAGCCACGGGTTCACTTACCGTGATAGCGGCCGGTCTATGCACTATCGCGGCGAACGATAGCGGCACCGCAAATTATGCAGCAGCAACTCAGGTCTCACAAAACATCTCGATTGCTAAAGCTACCCCGACGCTTTCCGGTTTTGTCATACCAGGGCAAAATTTCGGAGGATCACCGATTGTGCTCACACCGCCAAGTGTCAGTGGCGCCCTCGTAGGGTCCTTTACATACGCATCGGGCAACACCTCCGTTGCAACCATTTCTGGATCTACCCTCACTTCGGTTGGCGGTGGAACTTCTGTGATCACATCTACTTTTGTCCCATCCGATTCAACTGATTACAACTCGGCTCAAGAGTCGGCGACCGTCGTCGTTGGTCAATCACCGCAAGTGATTACGATTAACACGAGTGCGCCAGCGACAGGTTCTCTTGGCAGCGCCACTTACACCCCTAGCGCTTTAGCGCCAGGCGGTTATGTTGCCATTGCCCTCGACTCATCTTCAACTGGATGCTCACTTGCCGGGGGAGCGATCACCTTTACGGGAACTGGCTTGTGCGTCATCAACTTTTCTCAATCTGGAAACTCAAGCTATCTGGCTGCAACACCGGCTCAGCAGAGCATTTCTGTGTATGGGATTACTTGTTCAATTGGCGGCAGTTTCTATGTAACTTCTTCAACAATACCCACTACTGCAGGACAACATTGTTCCGGCGTTGCAACGATCCCTGTGGGAATTACGGGTGTTGCGATTGCTGCGTTTGCTCCAAACACGAGTTCAACTAACCGTAATCTGACAGGATTGGTATTCCCCTCGAGTGGCTTTGTTAACATCGATCAAGGTGGGTTTGAAAATTTGGGACTGACGAGCGTCACCGTTCCAAGTACTGTCACAGTTGTTGGCCAATACGCGTTTGAAAATAACCCCCTCGTGAGCGCCACTATCCAAGGCGCCGGAAGCGGCTCGACTACTTACCTGGGCGAATCTGTCTTTGCTAACAAGGTATATGGCCTGGGATCGGGTGGTACTGGCATACCGCTTGCGCTCACTTTTGGTAGTGGCAATATTCAAGTAGGCGATAACTTCGGAAGTGCTACAAATTTTGCGAGTGTCAATTTTGGAAGTGGCTTATCAACAATAGGAGTTAATGCATTTAAGCAAAATGGAATTTCCAATTGGGTTCCGGTTATTCCTGCGACTATCACAACAATTTCTGCGAATGCTTTCACGTACAGTCCGAGCATGAAAGTTATTGAATTTGGTTCTTCAACAACTCTCAACTTGACCTATATCGACCCAAGTGCATTTGATGTCGGTTCACTTACCAGCGTGCAGGATTGCGAAGTTTCAGGTAGTACCTCTGTTCTGCATACTTATCTAGCAACATATCAACCGAATGCGGTGATCTGGTGTGATCCAGTCGTGGCAAGCGCTCCGATTAGCCTGTCAGGAACGGCTTCCAGCGGGCAGGCATCGTTAACCTGGTCAAGCGGAGTCTCTCATAATGAGCCTCCCGTTACGGACTTCCTTATTCAGTACAGGGTCAACGGAACCAGTTTGTGGAATACATTTGCACATACGGCGTCGACTTCCGGGGCTATAAATGTCACAGGCTTAAGCAATGGCCTGACCTATGATTTTCAAGTAGCTGCTGTAAACCTAATTGGCGTAAGTCCGTTTTCAAACGTAACAGATGTGAGACCACTTGGACTTTCATTTACACCTGTATTTGGAAGCGCCATCTCAACTCCCGACGGCTTCACACTCGATGTGACTAATTTCGATCCCACTTATGTGTGGGAATCAGCAACAGTTACGACAGGTTCCGGAACTATCTCTATAGGAACGGCAGCTGGTGGTCTTTTACCACTAACGGTCTCAGGGATGTCACCTGGCTCAATCGCCACTATTTCGATTATGGCTGCGAAAGAAAATTATTCAGATGGCATCGGTTATGGCTCTGGTTCCTCACTCAAGGCCGCACTCACACCGGCGATAAGTAGTGTTGTAGCAAATACTGGCGGTTTCACGGCAACTATCACTAATTATGACTCAAACTTCTCGTGGAGCGTGCATGCAAGCCCAGGAAATGCTGCTATCAGCAATAATCAAATCGTAGTTACAGGTGTCAATCCCGTAACTCAAGTGGTTCTTTCCGTAACCTCCACCAGAAGTGGATATGCATCTGGTTTGGAATCAATGACGGCTACAACGCTTCAATTGTTGCAAATTCATTATGATCCAAATGGCGCGACTGGTGGTAGTTGCGCTGTGGACTCCCACAATTACAATTCAAATGCAACGGCAGTAATTCTCGGAAATTCATCTCAGGGTGGATTATCACTCAGCGGCTATAGTTTTTTTGGCTGGACACTCAATTCAGATGGCTCTGGTCATATTTATCAAGCTGGTGATCCTTTCCAGCTCTCATCATCTAGCATCACCTTCTATGCCAAGTGGACACCCGTTCCGTACACGGTGACATATCAGGCAAACGGCGCATCTAGCGGTGCCGTTCCGACTGACAACTCGACCTATTCAATCGGTCAAAATGCACCGGTTTATGGAAATAGCAGCAACCTGGCTCGCATGGGATATGCATTTGCCGGGTGGGGATACAACGCTACCGAAACTAATACTGTTTACAGTTCGGGAGCCACCTACCTGATTGGCACAAGCAATGTAGTCCTCTGGGCGATTTGGTCTCCAAATACCTACTCGGTGACCTATGACGCTAACGGGGCAGGCGGGCTTCCAAGCAAGACGAGTGATACATACACAACTGGCACAGATCCGGCAGCTCTGCCAACAGTGGGAACGATGGTTAAAAGGGGTTATGTATTCGCAGGCTGGGCATCTACTGTGTCAGGCAACCCTCTTAGTGGCCCAATTTCTGTGTCAGATAATACAAAGTTGTACGCACAGTGGAACCTTGCAAATTATCCAGTGAGCTACACGCTAGGTGTGAATGGATCCGGAGCGATACCTCTTCAGGCAAATGTGAATTTCGGAGCATCTTTCACCGTTGCAACACCTAACGGGATATCAAGTACAGATTCATCTCAAAACACTTATGCGTTTGTCGCATGGTCTGATGGAGTAAATACTTATGCGCCGGGTCAAAGCTACGTGATGCAAGATGCTCCAGTTACTCTTACCGCGCTTTGGACCCGCATTTACAATGTCACCTACTCCTTTAACGGCGGAAGTGTTTCCGTTCCAATTCCTGATGCTCAGAAAGTTTCTGGTGACACGATTACGGTAACTTCGACAACTCCGGTACGGGATGGATATATATTTACACATTGGCTTGATCAAAGTGGTCAGAGTGCTTCAAATGGGGAGACATATACCGTCTCGGATAACCATTACCTCTTCTATGCGCAATGGATGGCGAACAGTTATACCATTACCTATGATGTAAATGGTGGAAACTCGGTACCTGTGGAGCCGAATCACACGATCGGCCAAATATTTACGCTTCCAAGTGCTCCAACTCGGACTGGATACGATTTTGCCAGCTGGAGTGATGGTAGCGCCAGTTACAACGCTGGGGCGCCTTATCAAATTGGAGATCACTCCGTAGTGTTGCAAGCGCAGTGGGTGGCGCAGCAATATGCGATCTCATTCGATTTTAATGGCGGTATCGGCACTCCAATCGCGCCAATCGTGTACACCTTCGGAAATTTGGCTACAACACTTCCTGCTTCAGGACCAAGCCGAACAGATTTCACTTTTAGTGGTTGGTCTTCAAGTCCTACATCAACCTCTGGTCTCTACTCGCTTGCACCAAGTGGCAATATCGTGCTTCATGCCGTGTGGATATCTTCGGTTTATCACCTTACTTTTAATGCAGGCGACGGATTAAGCGATACTTCAACCGCAAAGGTGACTATTGGTCAGAGTATCGTTATGCCTGGCGCGACACGACCTAACTACGCACTTGAAGGATGGTCGACCCAAAACTCAGGTGGCACGTTAATTAACGCGGCCACCTCATATACTCCAAATTCCGATGTTACGTTGTTTGCACAGTGGGCTTTGCAGACATTTACGGTTACGTTCAATGGAAATGGCGGCACGCCGGCAGAATCTAGTGCTGGCATGACTTTTGGATCTTCAACCCCAATAGTTTTGCCGAATGCGGTTCGAAATAGTTATGTTTTCGGTGGCTGGTACTCAGATCCAAGTGCAGGCTATTTAATCGGAGCAGCTGGTGTGAACTATTCACCAACTGCTTCACTCTCTACATATGCACATTGGATACAAGGGTCTCTTGCAGGTATTGGTCCTGCAACCCAGATTGCACAGGTAACTGTTCACGCGGGGTACGACTCAGCTTTCACAGCAGGAACTAATGGAAGTACTGCAACTGTGAATTACGTGGCCGATTCCCTTCCTGACGGAACCGTACTGACCGCTTTCCTTGAGAATACAACAACAAGAGTTGCACCTTTGCTTTCAACAACTGCAACCCCCATACTTTCGCTGGTTCTCGCCTGGATTGCCCCGGATGGAACTGTGCCCGACACTGTTGTTGGAAAACCGCTTGTTCTTACGGTAGCAAATCCAAATATCAGTATTGGATCACAGGTCTACGGTCTTATCGGCAATAATCCTAGCCTTTTAGGGACGGCCACCATTAATGGTCAAGTTCAAGTCTCTATCTCGCAAGATCCTGATGTTGTTGTGGCGCAGGTGGCGCCTGATGCGCCTACCAATGTAGTTGCACAGGGCACTAGCTCGACTTCAGCTACAGTTTCTTGGAATGCACCTGCGAGTAATGGTGGCTCAACAGTTACCTCCTATGTTGCAACATCAAATCTTGGATCTAGCTGCACCTCTGCAACAACCACTTGCATGATAAGTGGACTTACATCTGGAATTCCAATCACATTTAGCGTGATTGCAACCAATGCAATTGGAAACAGCGCACCTAGCTCTACATCCGCGGCGATTACTCTCACTCTTCCTCCAGTGATAGTCGCATCAGCGCCTGTAGCGCCAGTCATGGCGACTTCACCATCAGGTATTTCATCCCAACCAGTTGTGCCTGTCACGCCTCAAGCAGCAACTACGAATAGTGCTCCAGAAGTTGGACCAAGCCCAACTCCCACACCAATTGTTGTTCCAACTCCGGTTATCACTCCCGTTCCGACGCAAGATCCTGTCAAGGTCGGAGATAGTCAAATCATCCAAGATGCCACTCATCTTGCGATGACCGATGCCAGTAAGGCTGCAATAGCAGTTGTGCCAGCTATCAGCGTCTACTCCATTTCTCGAAACCTTCAATTGAGCAAATTTGATATGGCGTATCTAAAAGCATACGTGTCGACTCTCAAACCACACGCTCAGGTAGTCTGTATCGGTTACACGTATACACGCTTTGCTTCTCTTGTGTCTGCAACTGCACTTGCTAAAAAGCAAGCATTGGCTCTGTGTGCAATTATTAAAAGGGATCGTCCAATACTTCATACCTCAATAGCGATTCTTCCTGCGAACAAGGCGCCGCTGGCTGCTAGCGGAGCAAAGTGGGTTGCAGTCAGTTATCGAGTGGATGGCTATCAGACATCAATTATCAAGCTAAAAGCTAAGTCGACTGTGAAAAATTAAGAAGTGAGTGTTTGTTAAATAACCTCGACCTGCGCGCCTAGGGCGCGTAGGTCTTGCGCAAAGTTCGGATATCCGCGCTCAATATGAAACGCATCTTCCACGATAGTCACGCCGTCGCTGCAGAGCGCCGCTAGAACAAGTCCTGCACCTGCGCGAATATCTGTTGCCAATACAGGAGCACCAGAGAGCTGTTCTTTGCCTGAAATAGCCGCGTGGTGGCCATCTACCGTGATGTTGGCGCCTAGGCGCTGCAGTTCATTAACGAACATAAAGCGAGCTTCAAAGACATTCTCAGTCACAATTGCGCTGCCCGTAGCAATCGCATTGAGTGAGATCGCCATTGGTTGCAGATCCGTTGGAAATCCAGGGTAGGGAAGTGTTGCAACATCTACGGCGAGGGGACGTTGGTCCATCTTCACTCGAAATCCATCCGGAGTGGAAGTGATGACTGCGCCAGCAGCAACTAACTTATCTAACGGAATCTCGAGGTGATCTGCTCGACCACCTTTGATCGTGATGTCTCCTTGGGTCATTGCCGCAGCAAATGCCCATGTTCCGGTCACTATGCGATCGGGGAGTGTGGAGTGATCCGCAGCGTGGAGTTCTTTCACGCCATGGACCGTAATAGTTGGAGAACCTAGACCTTCAATCTGTGCGCCCATCTTGATCAAATATTCGCCAAGATCGATGATGTCTGGTTCGCGCGCTACGTTATGAATAATTGTTGTGCCGGTAGCTAATACGGCAGCAGTCATGATGTTCTCGGTCGCACCCACACTTGGGAATTTAAGTTCGATCTCTGCGCCCTTAAGTCCTTCTGGGGCGGTGGCGATAATAAATCCGTGTTCGAATGTGATGACTGCGCCCATTGCTTCAAGACCAGCGATATGAAAATCTAAACCACGAGAGCCAATAGCGTCGCCGCCCGGCAGGGAAATCTCAGCCTGATGCACTCGAGTAAGAAGAGGCCCGAGAACATTGATCGAGGCGCGCATTTTGCGCACCAAGTCGTATTCGGCGATATGTCCGGGAGTTTGCGGGACATCAATACTCATGACGTTGGTACGTGGCTCAAAGCTCACTTCGCAACCAAGGCGTCGCAGTAACTCCGACATAATCTCTACATCGGCGATATCGGGAACATTTCGGAGAATGTTTTTGCCTGGAGCCAGCAGTGATGCGGCCATCAGTTTGAGGGCAGAATTCTTAGCGCCAGTAACGCTCACCTCACCAACCAAACGGGCAGGGCCATGAATGCGAAGAGCAGATGAACTCTCGGTCATGATCCTTCTTTCCGTTGGTGTGAACTAGGCTCGGCCAGCATTTTAACTGGTCTGATCGTACCTGCTCCAATAGGCTCACCCCATGGTTAATCTGACGCGTATCTATACAAAAA
>Ga0208382_1000303_pt1 | contig 17729 bp, 17 predicted proteins | sample CryBogCBE28Sep08_FD_184582 | JGI IMG/M metagenome (GOLD analysis project Ga0208382, IMG submission 184582) | Freshwater microbial communities from Crystal Bog, Wisconsin, USA - CBE28Sep08 (SPAdes) | ecosystem: Environmental > Aquatic > Freshwater > Lake | place: Crystal Bog, Wisconsin, USA...
GCGTGGGCTACGGCACAGGCACAGCACACGCTTACTCTGCGGCTGGTACATCTGGTCAAATTCTCCAATCCAACGGCACATCAGCACCATCGTTTGTTAATGCGTCATCTTTTGCCGTAACATCACTTGTTGCTGGAACAAATATTTCAATTTCTGGGTCAACTGGTGCAGTAACTGTTAATACAATTAATAATCCATCATTCAGCACATCTGTAACAACGCCAATTGTTAATGGTTCTTCCACCCTGTCATTACAGACAGGCGGCACAACAGGCTTGTATATTGATGGTTCGCAGAATGTCGGGATTGGGATAACATCGCCTAGTGCAAAATTAAGCGTTGTTGGGTCTTCATACTTCCAATATCCCGGTGGATCAGGACTTTATGGAACAAACACAACATTGTACAGCGGTGGTGGTGACATTTCTATTGCCATTGGCACTAATTCCGGTGGGTATGTTTACCAAACCGTTACAACTAATCATGCACTGACGTTCGGGACCAACAACACAGAACGTATGCGCATTGACTCCAGCGGCAACGTGGGGATTGGGACAAGTTCGCCAGGATTTACATTAGATGTTCGGGCAACAACGGGGTCCATTTCAGCAACGTCCAACACTGGGACAAATTACGCAAAACTCCAATGCAATAATACTGGCGGGTCTTATCAGTTTGGTATTGATAACTCCACTGGTACAAACTTCGGTTCAGGTGCTGCATATGCCCGTGTCATTTGGAACGACAGCGCGTCTGCACCAACTATTTTGTATACAAACTCAGCAGAACGTATGCGCATTGACTCCAGCGGCAACGTATTGGTTGGAAGAACATCAGCATCTGGATTGCCCGCAACCTCTGGATTTATCCAAGTTGCAGATAATATTGCAAGTGGTGCATTTTCTATCGGTGGCTTTGGTTCATTCTTAGGTCGCCAATCATCTGATGGAAGCACAGTTTTAAATACAGGACAAGCAGGAATTATTTTCAGCAGTGGAACCTATGGTTCTACTACTGAACGTATGCGCGTTGACTCCAGCGGCAATCTGCTGGTGGGGACAACTAATTCCAGTGGTAACACTGGTGAAGGAACAAAAATACTTGATACGGGTAGGTCAATAGTAACAGTTGCAAGTTATACAACAAGCGCTAATTCAAATTTGATTATGTATTCAACTGGCGCTGCGGCGTATCGGTTTTATGTAAATTGGGCTGGCAATATTAACGCCACAAGCACAAGCATTACTGGTATTTCTGATGCGCGGTTAAAAGAAAATACTGTTACCATTAAGAACGGCCTTGATATAGTAACAAAACTTAACCCCATCACTTACAACTTTAAAGATTTACCAGTTTGCGATGATGGCAAAGTGCAGCATTACGGGTTTTTAGCGCAAGAAGTACAATCTGTGTTGCCAACCCTTGTTGCCGAAGGATTAAATGAATCGGAAGATGGTAGCAAATACTTAACTTTAAAAATGGGTGATATGATTCCTGTCCTTGTTGCCGCCATCCAAGAACTATCCGCAGAAGTCACCGCCCTTAAAGCGAAGGTTGGAGCATAAAATGACACTTGATCTGACTATCAATGAAATCAACATCATCCTTCAGGCACTGGGTAACGCACCATACGTTTCAGTTGCAGAAGTGATTGAAAAGATCCGCACACAGGCTCAGGCACAAGTACAGCCTGCACCTACTCCTGAGGAGACTCACTAATGTCAACTCTCACTCAGAGTGAAGCATTAAGTATTTTTGAATATAGGAATGGCGACCTTTATTGGAAACCAAGGTTAATGACGCGCAACAGGCCATCAACAAAAGCTAACCTCAAAGCGGGGAATAAATCTGGGCATGGATATTTAGTTATTAATATTAACAAACAAAAATATTATGCTCATCAAATAATATTTTTGATGTTTCATGGTTATATTCCTCAAATTGTAGATCATATTGATTGTGATTCTCTTAATAATAAGATTGAAAATTTGAGACATGCTACAAAAGCAGAAAATGCTTATAATTCAAAAATTAGAAAAGATAACACTAGTGGCGTAAAAGGACTTGTGTGGAATAAAAGAGCCAAACTTTGGATGGCACGGATTTATGTTCAAAAGAAAAGCATAAATTTAGGATATTTCAAAGATTTTGAAGAAGCCAAAATGTGCATTGAAAACGCAAGAAACGCTTATCATGCACAATTTGCCAATCACGGTCATGGACATATAGGAGTTTAATGTGAGCAATACATATACATGGAACTTTCCTACATTAACTGCTTATCCTGAAAATTCAGGGCAAACTGATGTAGTTTTTATAGTTCACTGGGTACTTAGCGGCACTGATGGAAATAATCACAATGGTTCAGTTTATGGAACTGTTTCATTAACTTACACCGCTGGATCAGCTTTTACGCCATATGCACAGCTTACTGAAGCGCAGGTGCAAGGTTGGACAACGGCTTCTCTTGGTGCGGAACAAGTAGCTGCTTTGGAAGCCAATATTGACCAACAAATCCAACAACAGATTACACCAACATCGGTTAATCTGACACCGCCTTGGGGTGTGTGATTATTCATGTTTTACCAGCATCTTCTCTTGGCGAGGTAAAAGTGAAATGGTATATAAATACTGTTCAAACAGGGGGTAACCAATGAACGTGACATTAAGCTTAACAGTCGATGAAGTTAACTACATTCTTCAAGCACTTGGGCAACGTCCATTTGCTGAGGTTCAATCATTGATCTTCAAGATCAAGCAGGATGCAGAAAGCCAGCTGGCTACGGCACCCGCACAAGAAGCGCCAACAACGGTTGACGCGCCAGCCTCGTAGGAGTTAACCATGGAAATGCAGACCCTAATTGACACAGCTGTAGGAGCGGGGTTTGCGTTGGGTGGTTGGCTAGGCCGACAAGTATGGGATGCGGTACAAAAAATGAAGGAAGACATCCACCGACTAGAAGTGGACCTTCCTTCAAACTATATTAGAAAAGATGAATTTTCAGAAGCAATGCGTGAAATTAAAGATATGTTAGCTAAGATATTTGATAAATTAGATGCCAAAGCAGACAAATAACTGATATATATCATTCATTCTTAACAAGAGGGGATTACTATGGGGAAACAAATTGGACCCGTTAACAATCCTCGCATTGGCGCAAACGGCATACGGCGCTATTAAATCAGGTATTGCCGCTGGTAAGGAAATTCAGGGTATGATGCAGGACGTTTCCTCATTAATGGGGAGCGTTGGTGAAATTACCCGTATGGTGGCAGATCCACCTAAAAGTCTTTTCCAATCCAAGGAAAGCGCCGAAAAAAGGGCAATGGATGCCTATTCCGCCAAACAGCAAATTAACCAATGGATGCAGGAAGCGCAGAACCTTTTTGTGTCACAATATGGTTATGGTGAGTGGATACGCCTTCAGGAAGAGATTACCCGAATCAAGAAGGCTGATCGCCTCGCCGCCGAAAAAGCAGCTAGAGAAAAAGCTGAGTTTTTACGTGGCTTGGCAGTATGGGGGAGTGTTTTTATCCTCGTATTTGTGGTAATTATAGTTGTGTTTTTCGTAGCTTACATCCTCACTGTGAAAGGCTAATTCCATGCAAATGTCCGAAGGTGGTTTAAACGCCCTCACAAAGCCATTTGAAGGCTGCAAGTTAACTGCCTACCGCTGTCCAGCTGGTATCCTAACCATCGGCTATGGACACACTTCTGCGGCTGGCGCGCCTGAAGTTAAGGAAGGCATGACGATTACCCAAGAGGATGCTAATCGTATCCTAGCCGCTGACATGGTCAAGTTTGAGAACGATGTTAAATCTTTGGTGAAGGTTGAATTAACACAGCATCAGTTCGATGTTTTGGTCGATTTTTGCTATAATGCTGGTAAGGGAAACCTTGCATCTTCAACTCTTTTAAAATGCGTCAATGCAGGTCAGTTTGAAAAAGTCCCAACAGAATTACAAAAATGGACACGGGGTGGTGGGAAAGTCCTCCCAGGCTTGGTACGCCGCCGCAACGCAGAATCGGAATGGTGGACAACGGGTGGCAAACCCATTGAAGAGCAGGAACATCGCGCTACCCCTGACACACCGCCAACCAAGACAATGGCAGACAGTAAGCAAGGAAATACTGCCTTGGCCACTTCTGCGCTTGGCGTGGCTGGTGCAGCTAAAACCCTTACCAGCAATGCGCAAGACTATGTTGGTCAGGCGCAATCAGCGAACGATCTATTTACCCAGATACAAAGCCTTCTTTCCAATACGACTTTCGACATGTTTGCGATTATCGTCTTGTGCGGAGTCGCCATCTGGTACTTTAGATCAAAGCATTTAGAGGAACACGGAGTGTAAGATGTTTGCCTTTTTCCTGACACCGATAGGGAGATATGTAGGTACAGCAATTATTGTTGTGCTGGTGTTGACGGGGGTGTATTATAAAATTAGCACCGATGCTGTTAACGCATACATTAACAAGGAAAACACGCAATCTTTGGAGAAAGTCGATGAAGCCATTAAAGCTGGGGATGCTATTGATTCCGTTGACGCTAATTCTGCAAGGTTGCGCGACCCAGATTCCTTTGAACGGAAGTAGTGCTTGCACTGTCTGGACTGGTGTCAGCTGGTCACCAAAGGACACTGACGAGACAATACGTGGCGTAAAAGAAAATAATGCTCGTCGCCAAGCTTATTGCAAAGGTATTAAGTAATGTCAGTTCCAACAAATGCGCTAACGTACAATGGGTACATTAACCAGATCGGTACGATGGCCGTTGTTGATACTTTTACACCTACAACGAATACAACAATTAATGGCATTACTTATTTAGCAAATGTGGCTTATGGCGGCACATTATCGCAGCCCGACACTAATTTTAATAATTTAATTCCACAAATGCTAAATTACGCTGAATTGCGCATTCAACGTGATTTGGATTTATCGCAATCCGTAACTAGCAACTCAAACTATACACTTTCTGTAGGCAATAACACACTTTCTATCTCTGTTAATGATTTTGTTACCCTCCAGACCGTAGGTATAGTATCTGGCACTGCAACATTGCCTCTTATCCCTACATCTAAGGAATATATTCAAAATGTTTATAATGACAGTTCTTACCTTTCCACTCCGAGTGTTTTTGCAATTTATGGTGGAGACGCTGCATCTAGTGGAAATACGTCACAAAATATTATTGTCGGACCGTACCCCAATTCATCGTATCCTGTTTTATTAACGGGTACAATTCGCACACAGTCGCTTTTTCAATTTGCCACATCAAGCTTAGCAAATAGTTCGACAACATTTATCAGCACCTATTTGCCTGATCTTTTGATTATGGCGTCAATGGTCTACATCTCTGCATATCAACGCAACTTTGGGCGTGAGTCGGATGATCCTGCAATGGCGCAAAGCTATGAGGGTCAGTATCAGGCACTTAAACAAAAGGCAATTGAAGAAGAGTTTCGTAAGAAGTTTGCCGCATCTGCGTGGACTTCTATGTCTTCTCCAGTTGCTGCTACACCTACAAGGTAATTAAATGCCCCACGCACAGGTAAAAATTACTCCTGGTGTCGATCAAAATGAAACCCCCGCATTAAATCAAGCGGGCCTTTCATTTACTAATCTTGTGCGTTTTGTTCCAGATCGAAATGGCTTTGGTTTAGTTCAAAAGCTTGGTGGTTGGCTGACTTATTTTCCTAATAAAATAGGTTCTATTGTTCGCGCTTTATGGGCATGGGAAGATACTAACTCAAAAGCTTGGCTTGCTGTTGGTGCGGAATATGGTGCTGGTAATTCAAATACATTAAGTGTCATTAATAATGGCAGTAGAATAAACATTACCCCCAGAACAATTGAAGACAACGTAATGCCAGTGTCTGTCTCAACGACAACTGGAAGCAATGTTGTTACAATTAATGACTCTGGCGCAACAATTACAAGTTACGATTCTGTATTTATTAAAACACAAATATCAGTCGGCGGATTAATACTTTATGGATTTTATCCAGCTATTACCGTTGGAACGGGTACATTTGATATTCTAGCTACAAATGCTCTCGGTGGCCCTGCATATGCCACAAGTACAGTCACAAATGGCGGTTCTGTACCTCAGTTTTCATTGACGAGCGGAAGTGCATCAGTCACCGTAACTCTAAATAATCATGGTTATGTAGCTGGAAATACATTTCCCGTACTTGTTTCAACAACCGTTGGCGGCATTACATTCTTTGGCAACTATATCGTCCAGAGCATAACAGACGCTAATAATTTTGTTATTACTGGAACGACAACAGCATCGTCAACAACAAACGGATATTTAAACGGCAATCAAGCACAATATGATTATTATATTGGAATTGGTCCAGTTCCTGCTGGTACGGGTTATGGCATCGGTGGTTATGGTTCTGGTGGGTATGGGACTGGTACAGCTATTACTCCTACCACAGGTAATCCAATCCAACCAACAGATTGGACAATGGACAACTGGGGACAGATTCTTATAGCATGTCCAGTTGGCGGAGCGATTTACTATTGGGACCCAACATCTGGTAATTCTGTCGCCACAGTAGATAGTTCTGGTCCTGTTGTTAATGATGGTATTTTTGTGGCAATGCCTCAGCGCCAAATTGTAGCGTGGGGCAGCACATTAAATGGCATACAAGACCCACTGCTTGTACGTTGGTGTGATATTAATGACTTCACCAGCACAACAAGCTGGATTGCATTGACTACGAATCAGGCTGGTTCTTATCGCATCCCTAAAGGTTCTAAGATTGTTGGCGCAATTCAGGCACAGCAACAAGGTTTGATATGGACCGACATTGGCCTTTGGTCAATGCAATATATTAATCAGCCATATATTTATTCATTTAACGAATTAGGTACGGGCTGCGGATTAATTTCCAGAAAAGCTGCGGCATCGCTGAATAATGTTGTTTACTGGATGGGTCAAAGCCAATTCTGGACATACTCATCAGCTGGCGTTGTCCCGCTCCCATGCCCAATTTGGGACGTGATATTCCAAGATTTGGATGAGACAAACCTTAATAAAATAAGAGTTGCAGTCAACTCAAACTTTGGCGAAATTTCTTGGTTCTATCCAAATATTAGCGATGGCGGCGAAGTTAACGCTTACGTTAAATACAACGTATATATGCAACAATGGGATTTTGGTACGTTATCTCGCACCGCTTGGATCAATCAAAGTGTGCTTGGACCACCCATTGGCGCATCTTCTGATCAATATATTTACCAGCACGAAACATCGCCAGACGCAGCTTATAATGGCGTTAATAACCAACCAATGCAATCAAGCTTCCAAACGGGTTATTTCGCCTTATCAGAGGCTAATGTGAAAAACTTCATAGATCAGGTATGGCCTGATATGAAGTGGGGTTATTACAACGGGAATGTTAATGGCGGCGCGGTGTACCAAAACCCGACTGCTACAGTTCAATTAACATTCTATGTTACGGATTATCCAGGCGATACACCTCGTTCTTACGGACCCTACACGTTAACTCAAGGGACCGAATTTATAAGTCCTAGGTTCCGTGGCCGTTTGGTTTCTATACAAATAAACAGCAATGATGTTGGTTCGTGGTGGCGGCTTGGCGGCATTAGGTATCGCTTCCAGCCAGATGGACGGTACTAATGGCAAGTTTAGACGATATTTTCACCACCTCCAAAAACATTGTTACGGCATTAAACACGTCGTCCCAAACAAGCTTGGCTTTAAACGGCAATAAAACAGCCGTTGCGGTATCTGCACAACGAGTTGTTGTCCAAGGCGCTGCCCGTGTGCTTCGTGTAAGCGTAACAACAGCTGGTTCGACAAATGGTGCGATTTATGATGCCGCCAATACAACAACAGCCACATCAGCATCTATTATAGCATCCATACCAGAAGCTATTGGGGTATATGAATTTAATATCCCCGTGGTTAATGGAATTGTTGTAACGCCTGGAACTTCACAAATCCTCACACTTATCTATTCTTAAGCGGGAAAATCGTGTATTATGCTGGAACATTTGGGGAATTAATATGCCGCTGATCAAAGGGTCTTCGCGTAAGGCTATATCCAGCAATATTTCCGAACTTGTTCATTCGGGCCATCCGATTAAGCAAGCTATAGCCGCTGCCCTTAGCACAGCCCGTGAAGTGTCTAAAAAGCGTCCACATCGTGCTTTTGGCGGCCATACACCCAATTTCATTATGCAGACGACCAAGCCACAGGCTGGTATGTTTCATTCTGCACCAATGCCCAAACCAGCATCGCCAAAGCCTGTTAAGCCACCAGAAGCTAAGGTCACAACCAATCGCATTCATGTTGGCCCTATTCACAGCCCCGTTGCTGGCCGTACAGATCATCTACCCATCCATGTCGCAAGCGGATCTTATGTTATTCCTGCTGATATTATTTCCTCAATGGGCGAAGGTAATACAATAGCTGGATTTAAGGTCGCTAAAAGCATCTTTAATCGTCCACTTTATGGCGGTGGTTCAATGCCATATGGCGCGCCTGGCACACCTTACGGACAACCCCAAGTTAAGAAAGCAAAAGGCGGGGCATTAACAAGTGATTCGCCTGTGCCGATTGTGGCTGCTGGTGGGGAATTTGTTATTCACCCCGATGACGTTACTTGGATTGGTGGTGGTGACATTAACAAGGGCCATGACACATTAGACAAATTCGTGCGTGAACAACGCAAGAAAACTGTGAAGACACTCAAAAATCTTCCAGGACCAAAAAAGAACTAACCCATAGAGAGAGGGTCTATGAGTGATGAAGTGAAAGTGCGTGTTGGCACTAAAGACGACGTTGATGGCATGATGCAATTAGCGTTGGCTGCGTGTGAGGAGAATGGTTTGACTAACCCGAATCCAACTAAGTTGCTTGCTGAGATTTGGGCAGCACTTAATCTGGAACGGGGAATTGTTGGAATCATTGGTGCGCCAGGTAAACAGTTCGAATCGGCAATCCTTCTTCGCACAGAACCAATGTGGTATTCGGATGATCTGACCCTGATTGAACGGGCCATTTTCGTCCATCCAGATTACCGCAGCGCCAAGGGTGGTCGTGCACGTAAAATGTGTGAGTTTGCTAAGGCCGCTGCCGATAAGCTTGGCATCCCCTTGGTAATTGGAATCTTAAGTTCTAATCGGGCTGAAAGTAAAGTCCGACTGTATGAACGCCAGTTTGGCGAGGCACATGGAGCGTATTGGATCTATGGCGCTAAAACTGGTGGTTGGAAGGATAAATCTGCTGTATAATCAGCGGAAATTAGGAGTTTAGGGTGAAGACCTGCACTAAGTGTAATATTGCCAAGCCACTAGATGCGTTCACGAAACGCGCATCTAGTTGCGATGGTTTACATATATGGTGCAAAGAATGCAAGAATGAAGATGAGCGTTTCCGCAGATCCTTGGATAGGGATAAACAGCGCGCTAAATCAAAAGATTATTACGCTAGAAATAAGGAAAAGAAATTAGCTTATTTTAAAAAGCGTATGTCCAATCCAGAGATTTACGCAAAAAAACTTTCTCAACAAAAAGAGTGGTCTAAAAATAATTATGGGAAGATTTTAGATTACGATAGAAAATATAAAGAAAATAATAAAGATGTTCTAAAGGCAAGGGCAAAAGAATATCGTATTAAAAATAAAGAAAAAGAAAATGCACGTTGTTTGGAATATCAAAAGAAAAATCCTCAAATCTTTGCGGCTAATGCGGCAAAACGTCGTGCTATGAAGAAAAATGCAACACCTCCATGGCTGACAGCAATACAATTAGCGCAAATACAGGAATTTTATGATATAGCTATAGCAGTAAGTGTTCAAACTGGGGTTGAACATCAAGTGGATCATATCCACCCAATCAACGGCGATGGTTTTACTGGGCTGCATGTTCCGTGGAATCTTCAGGTACTTACTATGTCGGACAATATTGCGAAGAGTAATGAACTTCCATCATCCGAAACAAATTTAAAGTGGAGTTACTAAAATGGGTGGAGGAAAAACGTCCACATCTTCGTCAACTGTAAGTATACCCCCCGAAGTGCTAGCGAGATATAATGCAGTTAACGCCCAAGCTGAACAGGTCGCCCAAACTCCGTTCCAGCAATATTCCACTGATCCTAACGCTTTCGTTGCGCCAATTAATCAAACGCAACAGTCTGGCATTAATCAGATCCAGTCTAATATGGGAAGCGCACAGCCTTACTACGATGTTGCGACTGGCTTAACAATGGCTGGTGCTGGCCCCGCTAATTTGGGTCAATTAAATACAAATCAATATATGTCGCCATATTTGCAAAATGTGGTGGGTACAACTCTCGCCGCGCAACAAATGCAAAATGCGCAACAAGCTTCACAATTACAAGGTCAGCAAGCTACACAAGGAGCATTTGGCGGTGATCGTGGTAATATTGGCCTTTCTAATTTGGCTTATCAGCAAAATCTTGCTAACCAGCAAGCATTAGCTGGCCAATTACAATCTGGATATACCCAAGCACAAAACACTGCCGCACAGCAACAAGGTGCACAGTTGGCTGCACAACAGGCGAACCTTGCTCGTCTGTCACAAGCAGGTCAGTCTATTGGTGGTCTTGGCACAGCCGCACAAAACGCTGCTATCACTGGTGGTCAGGCTGCGCTTACCGCTGGTACGGTACCACAGCAAACACAACAGGCTGGCCTTACAGCCCTCTACAATCAATTCCTGCAACAACAGGGTTACCCATTCCAGACAGCACAATTCCTCGCAAACATTGCAGAAGGCACTGGTGCGTTATCTGGATCAACTACAACAACTACTGGTCCCGCACCATTTTTCTCTGATGAACGACTCAAAGATGATGTAGAAACAATTGGTAAGACCTTCGATGGTCAGAAGATTGTTAAATTCCGTTATAAGGGGCAACATGGTCCTAAACAAATTGGTCTTGTCGCACAAGATGTCGAGAAGCATCACCCAGAAGCCGTTGGGGAACAAAACGGGTACAAAACCGTTGACTATGACAAAGCCACAGATAAAGCGGCTCGCCGTGGTCATTATTATGCTGGCGGCCTTGTTGCTAATTCGCAAGGAGGGGCAGTAGGCCCAGAACACGCTGGGTTGGGTTTTGCGGGTGGCGGTTTAGTTGATCCTATGGATCTTCAACAACTTGTTGCTGCCCGTGCGCAGATGTATGCACCTTACGCATCTGGCGGCCTGTATGGTCAGCAAAACAGTTCAACGCCTGGCGCTAAGGGTGTGGTCCCATCTGGTAATTTGCCAACACCAAAGCTTGTAACAGCATCTACGCCAAGCACACAACAAGCGCCTGTCGGAAAACAAATAATGTCCGACATAGGTGATTTAAAAGAAGGTGTTAGTGATTTTAATTGGGCCAAGCAAGGTCTTATGGGTACACCAGCCCAATCATATACAAAAGATGGGTCAACATATACAACTCCAGCACAACCTGGTTTGATTAGCCAAGCTAAAAGTTGGTTAGATAGTTCGCAACAACAACCTTCTGGGAATGCAAGAGGTGGTGTAATAGGCCGTCATCATTATGATGATGGCGGTGAAGTTGATGATAATAAAGACCATGCTATTCCTTATGGTGGGGACAGCATAGTTGGAGAAGTAGCTAAAGAAGGCGAAAAATCACCTCAAATGCTAAAAGCTGCGCAGACAGCACAGGCTGGCGGCCAAGGTTCAACAGTTGGTAATCTTCTTGGTGCAGCAAGCACATTAAAAGGTCTTTATGGACTTGGTTCTGATGTAGCTGGTGGACTTGGAAATTTAGCTGGTGGATTTAATGCGGCAACAAATGCGGGGACACTAGATTCTGTTCTTGGTTCTGGGTTTACAGCTGAAAATATTGGACTTGGTGCTGGTGGTGCTTCTGCTGCTGGTACGGGTTTAATGGGTAGCATCGGAAGCGGTCTTGGTTCTATATTTTCCGCTCTTCCATTTTTAAAGGATGGTGGTGTTGTTCCCCGCCAACATAAAGATAAGGGAGGTACATCTGATGATATAGGGCAATCAGAAGATCAAACATCGCAGCAAGATTTAACTCCATCCAATGCGCAAGCACATTTATCATATTTAACTGGTCAAGGTGTGGACCCTATTGTTGCAGCTGGGATGCTCGGAAATGCTGGACATGAAAGTCATTTGAATGCAACTGTTCCAGGTGACAATGGAGATTCATTTGGGTTGTATCAATTTAATAAAAACGGCGAATTACCTGCTTTCCAGAAATTTGCTAAAGACAACAACTTAGATGTAAACGATCCAAAAACTCAGCATCAATTTGTTATTAACCAACTCAATGGCCCATATTCTGATGTGCGCGATGCCATGATTAAATCTGGTGATCCTGCTCAAGCTGCTAAAATTTTCATGCAGGGTTATGAACGCCCAGGTGCTGAAACAGCAGGATTAGATAATCGTATGTCATACGCTAATTTAATCGCGAATGGTGGTAATCCTAAGTTTGGGGCGATGAAAGTTGCGTCTAATGTTGGTTCGCAATCACAACCATCAGGCATTATGGGCGACATAGGAAGTGCCGCTGATAGTGTAGGCAATTGGTATGATAGGAACCAAAATTGGCTTGTACCGTTAGCTGAGGGTCTTGGAGCAATGGCTTCATCACCAAGTCGTTATCTTGGTGCGGCTGTATTGCAAGGTATTGGTGGTGCGGCTCAAGCTTCACAACGTCAACAATTACAGCAAAGCCAAATTGCGAAAAATACATTTGATTTAATAAATAACACTTATACAACAGTTCCAGATCCTAAAAATCCTGGGAAATTTTTGACAGTAAGTAAATTTGATCCTAATCATCCCATACCATCTGACCAATTTTATGCCAACCTACCAAATGTTTTAAAGGGTGGTACATCAAACTTAGGTTCTTTGGCTGGTCCTCAAGCGCCGTCTGCACCTTCTGCACCCACTCCAGTTGGGGGTACGCCGCAGCAAACAAAACCAGTTCCAGCACAAGGACAACAACAAGCGCAAGGGCCGCAACAGGCGCAAGCACAACCTTCTTCTGGGCAACAACCCACTACTAATGGTCAGCCTAAAGACCCATATCAAGATTATCTTATGTCAAATCCTATTTCTGACATACAACAATTACGTTCAACTTACGCTTCAAATCCATCATCTCAGGCGGCACAATTAAATCGCGCTGCCGATGATGCATCTAATCAAGCGTATCAATTTAGATTATCTGGTAATAAAGATGCTGCCGATGAAATGCAACGTCAAGCCGCTCAACTTAGGTTAACCGCAAATACCACTGAAAATGCTGACGTCAGTAAATTGGCTGATCTTTATGCTGATAACAGAAAACAACAACAAACAGCTAACTTAACAACACAAAATGATGCTATGCATGCATCAACTGAAGCTGTAAGTAGAAAAGCCACAGCACAACAATTATTAAATACGCTCTTTGACAAAGATGGTAATCCCCGTATTCAAACTGGTGGAATTGCTGAATGGAAAGCTAATGTAGCTAAAGTTTTAAATAGTGCTGGTGTTGATTCTAGTTGGACCGATAATTTTATAACAAATCCAGCTATTTATGATGAAATTAAAAAAGGCGTTACACCGCTTGCCATTGAAAACGTAAAAGCTGCGCTTGGTGGCGACCAGCAGAGGGTTTCTCAATTTAACGCAATGTTAAAAGGCGGCTCTCCCGATCCTGAAAACGTTGATGCGAGGGCAATTAAATTTATGATCCAAAATTCTATTGTACCTCAGGCTGATAAAATTATCCAAAAGGGTGACTATTTAGGTGGAATGGACCCTGCAAAACATAATATAATTAAGGCTGCTAAGGATTTTGATAAAGCTAATCCTTTCTATATTCCACCCGCTGGTACGGAAGCGCAAAAATCAACGCAAAGTACACCCAATACACAGGTTCAACAACAAGCGCAAAGCGAGTTAATTCGGAGGCAAGCTGCTGCTGAATTAGCGCGCCGTCAAGCAGCAAGTGGGAATCAATAATGGCTGATACTCCTGATTTTTCCCAAATGTCTGATTCTGATTTACAATCAATTGTATCTGGTGGCCAGCAATCACAGGATCAACAACAAACGCCTTCATTGCAAAATATGTCAAATGACCAGTTGATGTCGATTGTTGGTTCTGCACCAAAAGACAATCCATATGCACAAATGTCTGATCAAGATCTAATGAAAATTGCATCTGGCGGTCAGCAACAACAGGCTGGGCCACAATCAGCTGAAGAAGAGCATCAAGCAAGAGTAGCAAGATACCAACCAATAGCAGATGCCGCCGTTGCTAAAGAAGGAGCAATGAAAGCATTTACTACGCCAACAGAATCAAGTGTTCCTATAGTCGGCCCATTGGTCGCAAAAACAATTGCTGCATCAAAAGCTAAATCTGATGATTACGCAAGCTATGGTGATACCGAAGACGAGCGTTATAAAAACATTTTAGCAGAGCAAGAAGCTTATAATAATGCTCGTTGGCAACAGCATCCTTGGGCCTATGGCGCTGGTCACGTAGCCACAAACATAGCATCTGCTATACCTGCCGCAGTTCTTGCACCTGAAGCTGGTGCTACATTAGCTGGCGCAGCTGGACTGGGTGCTTTAACAGGTGCCGCATCAAGTGCCGCTTCATCCGCTCCAGGATCTACTTGGTCAGATATTGGTAAAAACGCTTTAACAGGCGCTGAAATGGGTACTATAGCTGGCCCAGCGGGTAATTTAGTTGCTCGTGGTGCTGGCTCTTTGGCTGGGGCTGCGCGTAATACATTTGAAAATTTATTTGATACCCAATCTGCCGCTGCTCGTTCACTTTTATCTGGGCAAGCACCTACCGCCGCTGGGGAGGCTGCACCTTCTATAATTCAAAAAGGTTTAGCTGAAGACCAAAGCGCTATGCCCATAGATATATCTGGTGCAAAGGGTATTGTTGAAAAGGCTGCTGGTAAGGCAAGCGACACAACCGCCGTCGATAATCTTGTGTCGGATTTAAACAACCGTTATTCCGATAGCACTGGCGTGTTCCAATCAGCTATAGACCAGGCAGCTGGAAAGCCAATCAATTCAGCCGCGCAACAACAATTAGCTGATAAAGCTAAATCGGATGTTTTAGATAAAGTCTATTCAGCCGCTTATAATGACCCAAACGCACAAAATTTAACTCCTCCTAATTTAGGGTTTTTAATTAATAATAAATTTGGCACAAAAGCTTTATCCGAAGCGGATATGATGTGGAATGCTAAATATGGCAAACCTTTCACTGGTGGTCAACAAACGGCTCCGCCAAGCTTTCCCGTATTAAAACCCACTGCTGTTAATGACCAAGCTAATATACAAAATTCACCGCAGACTGGTTTTAGCCTTGAATATTTAGATTATGTAAAACGTAGTCTTAATGATCAGGCTAAACAGGCTTATCAAAAAAATAAAAACCAATTATCAACACTTATAACGGATCAGAAAAATAAGTTATCTGATTATATGAGAAATGCTGTTACAGATGAAAATGGCAACTCTCTTTATGGGGATGCGACCGATACTGCTCGCCGTTATTTTCAAAATGATAACGCTTATGAAGCTGGTCAGAAATTCTTTGATATTGGTAATATTGCATCGAAAACATCAACGCCAGAGTTGCCAGACCAGATGATGAATGCGTTTTCTACGGAGTATACGCCCGCAGAAAAACAAAGCATGGCTAATGGGTTGTTGTCGTTTATTAAAGAGAATCCTCAACAAGCTATTCGCGTATTTAACGCAGCGGATAACACAACGCTTGGTCGCTACAAAACTGTTTTAGATACTGGTATTGGACCTGGCACATTTGACTCGGTGAAGAACGCCACCGATACGGCGCATCTTGCTGCTGTTGCCAATACTATTACGCCCAAGCTTCCATCAAACACTATTAATCAAGTTGGCTTAGGGGCAATGGGTTTAGCTTTAATTGAAAACCCAGCCCTTCTAACCAACCCTAAAGCGCTTGCTGTTGCTGGTTTGGGATATGGTGCTAAAAAGGGTGTTGAAGCTGTCGCGGCCCGTAAGGCAAATGCAATTGTTCGTCTAGCAACATCACAAAAGCCAGAAGACTTCCAATTGTTGCAAAGAATGCTGCAAAGCGATGCGCAATCAAGAGAGATTATGCAAAAGCTTAAAACTGGCATGACTGCTGCTGTTGCGGCTACGGCTGGAACGGCTACATCTCATGCTTCAGGCGGACGTGTGGGCCGCGCCATGGGTGGCAAAGTAATGGATGCGCAAACCTTGGTTCGGGACGCAGAACGTGCTAAGAATCGCATCAATAAAGGTACGGAACCACTATTAACCGTTCCAGACGAAGCAATCACAAAAGCATTGGCCATCGCCAACGAGAAGATTTAGGGGTAACCAATGGCAAGTACATTTACAACAAACAAGTCTATCGAAAAACCAGCAAATGGCGATTACGTTAACGATTGGAACGTACCTGTTAATGCTGACTGGGATATTATTGATAAAGCATTTGGCGGTACAACTACTCTTAATGCCACAGGTCAATCATCTACGCCTGTTAATTTAACAGCCACTCAATATCAGCCACTTATTCTTAACATTACTGGCACATTGACGGCTAACGTAACCTATACAATTCCTTCTGGTGTGGGTGGGCAATGGATTGTAGCTAATAACACAACTGGTTCATATACAGCTACTATTGCATCATTAGGTGGTGGGACAACAACCGTAATTGGCCAAGGTTCAATTACTCTTATTGCTTCCGATGGCACAAACATTCGTCAGGTTGGTGGTAATAATATTGTCGGTAATTTATCTGTTTCTGGTAATATTAGTGCTGGTGGAAATGCAACCATTACTGGCACAACTACATCAACTGGCGCAATTTCAACAACACAAGCTTTTTATACTGGTTCAACATCTCAAGGTACAGTATTTGCTGACAACTCTTGGTTATATTTAAAAGGGCCTGCTATTTTATTTCAAAATGGCGGTGGGTCAACAATATCATATATTGACGGTTCTGGTAACTTTACGGCAACTTCAAACGTCACAGCATATTCTGATGCCAATTTAAAAACAGATGTGACAACCATTAGCAATGCATTGTCGCTTGTTAACAAAATGCGCGGAGTTAACTACACCCGCATTGATAGTGGTAAACGTGGTGTTGGTGTTATCGCTCAGGAAATGCAAGAAGTAGTTCCTGAAGTTGTGCATGATACGCATGGCACATTGTCTGTTGCTTATGGCAACATTGTTGGCGTTCTAATTGAAGCCATTAAAGAATTATCAGATAAGGTTGCTGCGTTGGAGTCAAAATAATGACACTGCCGACATCTGGGCCATTATCAATTTCACAGATTAACGCCCAATTTGGGCGTGGTAATAATTTAAATGCGTATCGTGGGACGCAGTATTTTACTGCAACAGCGGGTCCATTTACATTTCCATCTGGCACAATTGGAATTTCTAATTTTTACGGCACAACCAATGTTGCCCCTACACCAACATATATTTTTCTAACATCTGGATCGACTTGGACAGTTCCTAATGATTGGAACAATCTTTATAACACTATCTTCTGTGTCGGCGGCGGTGGCGGCGGTGGTGAGGGCATCAATGGTAACGGGGCTGGCGGCGGTGGTGGTGGCTTTGGTTTAATTAATAATATTGCTTTAACCAGAGGTTCAATCATAAACATAAATAT
>Ga0208382_1000314_pt1 | contig 17537 bp, 19 predicted proteins | sample CryBogCBE28Sep08_FD_184582 | JGI IMG/M metagenome (GOLD analysis project Ga0208382, IMG submission 184582) | Freshwater microbial communities from Crystal Bog, Wisconsin, USA - CBE28Sep08 (SPAdes) | ecosystem: Environmental > Aquatic > Freshwater > Lake | place: Crystal Bog, Wisconsin, USA...
ACCCAAACGGTCATCCAGGGCTTGATACCTTGCCGCACATAGTTCAGTATGTAGGGCAAGGTCTTGGTTTTCTGATTCTATTATGGCCAGTGTGGATATCATTAGACCAATCTCGCTGTGAAGTAAGTGCCTTGATTGCCTAGAACATCTTGGCTGGTAGTAGCACTGGTGTAGACTGTGAATGCGACATAATCTGTAGAACCATTCATCAATACTACCACAGTACCTGATAAGGTTTTGGGTTGATTGACGTTGACTTGATCTTGTAGAATCAACTGTTGACCAGTGCCATTAGATTGAACTTGTGCGTTGATTTGACCTGTGTCAGTGTTAGTACCATCTACATCAAACAATACTGTTAGTGTGATTTCATACCAACCACTTATAGTGGGTTTGAACTGATAACTGCCATTAATCCAACCATTGGGGTCATTGGTTGCTTGGAACTGTAAAGTAGTATCAGTGCCATTAGGAATAGTTTGATTTCCTGATAGTTTACCTTGAGCAAATAAACTGCGTCCAAGATAGGCTGTGGTTTGAACTGTGCTATCAGCAAACAGGATAGGTAAGGCAATGTTTAGGCTACTGGTAGAAGCCTGCATTACTAGATGACCATCTGTGTAAAACTCTAAATCCTGATCACCAGTAGAATACATACCAGTGGCTTGATCTGTTTCAGTGTAGAAACTATATCCAGTGGTTTGACTTGCACCATTGCTGGCTTGGAACTGAGCACTTTGAACTAGTGTAGTTGCTGTGAATATATTAGCAGAACCAGTCCATGCTGTGGTTTGAACGGTGCTATCACCAAATGTCAAACCTGGTGATCCATTACCAATGGTCAAGCCCGCATTGGCCACGACAGGTGGTGTAAATGTCGCAGAACTATTGGTAATGTTAAGTTGTTCTGTGTTAGCACCTTCATCAAAGATTTGGAACTGGTTAGTGTTCAACTGACTATTACCAGGTGTCAAACGGAATGTATATGTAGATTGAGCATCTGCGTTCATTTGGATTTCATTGGCTTGAATATCCAAGAACTTGGTAGAAGTGCTATTCAAAACAACTTGATTTGGCAATGACAAACTACCATCATTGCCAAAGGTCCAAACTTGACCATTGCTGTTGACTTGAACCGTGCCAGTGTTATAGTTGAATAATCTTACTGGTTGAACGCCGCTGTTGTTATCACTAGGAAACTCTACACCAGTATTGCCATCTTGTGGGCTGATGTAGATTTCACCATCACTGACATTCTTTAACCAAGTGCCATTGATTCTTAGATCGCCAGTAAATGCTGTATTTTGAACAGATGTATCATTAAAAGTGATTTGATTAACTCTATCAATCTCTTGGTTATTTGCATCAAGGGATTTGTTAAGTTGTAGACTTGAAGCACCAAAGTTAAAAACTTCCTGATTATTGGCAAAGAACTGAACAACGCCATCACCTGTGGAGAACATACCTGTATCAAATCCACCATCATTTTGGAAACTATAACCACTATTACCTGTGTTGCCTTCAGCAGCCAAAAACATATTGGCATTTAGATTGCCACTACCATCTAGGGTGGCTGCATAACTGCCATTGTGTAAGGTGCTGGTTGACACAGGACCAGTATAGGCTGTGGTTTGATAAGTGCTATCAGGAAACTTCAATCCTGAAGTAGTAAACGCATAGGTTCCACTGCTAGCGGCATTGGCAGTAAACACCACAGGACCACTGGGGTTAACCATGGTAAACACTGGTTGATTACTATAAGCACCACTGCTATGAACTAGACCAATGTTGCCAAAAGTGCTACCACCTGGATTATATATTCTAAACACAGTGGCTGTGCCATAAGCACCAAAACTTGATGCTTCTAATAACTGAGCACTGGTTGGACCCCAAGTAGTTGAAATATTCAATGAACTGGTTGAAGCAGATCCACCTCCGCCAGTATAGGCTGTGGTTTGAACTGTGCTATCACTGAAGATTATTCTATTAACAGTGGCAGTTGATGCTGTAACAGGACCATTTAGCATAATGGTTGCACCAGTGATAGTCATAGATGTAGTAGCAACAAGATTTACATCTGCTCCACCTTGTAGTGTAAATGTTCTACCACCATTGCTGGCAATATTATTAGTGACAAGTTCAGGATCAATGTAAACTTGACTATTGCTTGAAGTAATGTTGACTGAACCTGGAGCAGTCATATTCAAAGCACCATTTTCTTGAAAACTAAACAGTTCAGCAAAGTTTTGTGTGTTAGTGCCAATAAACAAGTTATCAATAGTGGCTGTGGTGGCTATTAATGTAGCAAAGGTATTGGTTGAAGTGCTACCACCGCCACCTGAACCACTTACTGCTCGACCACCTGGTGTAACACCATCACCTACATATAAGGCATGAGTGTCTGTGGTCCAAATAGGTTCTCCACTTGCTGGAGTGATTCCTTGTAGTTGTGCGTATGTGCCGCGTCTAAATTCTAAAGCCATTTTCTTATCCTTATATGTTGCCCAGGTCTATGTTGATACCTGCGGGTCTTATAATAAATCCAAAATCTAAGTTATAGTTTGGTTGAACTCCATTGGGTAATGTAGCATCACCTATCCAATAGTTAGTGTTAGTTGTCAGCCATTGAGGTGTTTCTCCATATGGCACTGACAAAGTCCATTGAGCATTATAACTTTCTGTATAGGTTATGGTAGTGCTCATATACTGCCTAAATCTAAACTAAATCCTGCTGGATTGGTTATGGTGCCAAAATCCAGATTACCACCACCCCCATTACCAGTGACTATATGTCCTCCAGGAGTAACTCCATCGCCCACCCAGACCTGATTGGTATTTGTGGTATAGACAAGTTCGCCAGCAGCGGGAATATAGTTGGCCAAGGCCGTGGTAGAACCATTTCTTATTTGAAGTGGTTTATATCCTTGGAAGTATGAGTTATTGGGATTGATGTATGTGGACATGTTATTCCTTAAGCATTGATATCTTCCCAACCAATCAATGGTCCATAGGCTGTATAAACCCAAGTGTGACTTGTATCCTCAGCAAATATACCCATAAACAATGTGGCAGTAGATATGCCTACACTGCTTAATGCGTTATTGATGTCAGTGGCATTGTTAATATAGGGCCAGTTGGCAACAACATTCACTGGTGGAGGTAACGGTATTTGATTACTTTGATATGCTGTTATTTGAACAGTTGAATCAGGATATTGAACACCTGCTGGGAAGAATGGAGCATAGTTTCCAGCTCGATTATATATTTGACTGACTTCTAGTGTGCTGTGTGCTGCATCAGCACCAATACGAACAACACCACTAGGGTTTAGGTTAATGTTTTCTGATGCTTCTACAGTGACATTCTGACCAGAAATGTTATTGCCAAATGTAGCTGATAGATAAGTTTCAAGACCTGAAATATTGGCATTGCCTGTGGCACCACCCGAAATATTAACATTACCGCTGGCAGTGGACACAATGTTAACATTGGGCACTGTGCCTGATCCAGAATATTCATTGGTGATCGTAATATCACCTTGTGAAATCACGGTAGTAGTTCCACTGCTAAAAGTTTCTACATTACCTTGAGCATGTGCAAGTATGCCTGTATCACTGATAGTGGCATAGTTTGCTTCACCTGTGTTATTGGCAATCTTATAACCATTGGTATAGGCATCGGCATTCAAACTCCAAGTGGCAGTATTGATTAGACCAGCATTGGCACTTAATACTCCTTCGTTATCAATGCTTAGATTACTACCAACTTTTATACCACCTAGTTGTGTGGCGCTGGCCACAGCCAAATAAAGTTGTTCGCCATAGATAACAACACCGCCACTAAATGGTATACCTGTGCCATCTTGAACTTTAACACCACCTAGAGTAGATGCAGTGGCCACTGGTAGTGTATAGAAACCAGCACCTATGGCACTGATAGTTCCATCTGCGGCAATAACAATGTTAGTAACGGTGCCACCTGCTCGAACTTGGCCTAGTTGACTTTGGCTGGCTATCTGTCCATAGATATATACATTGGTATTATTACCACCGCTAGATTCAGTGATGTTAATGCCTTCACTGCTGCTAAATGAATATGTTTGTCCACCACCGCCACCACTGCCTGCGGTATTTTGAATAGTTCCATCAGGAAACTTAATGCCACCATGAGGAATAACAACCAATCCATGACTGGCAGTAGTGCCTCCGCCTTGTGTGTCTAATACAATGTTGCTATAAGGATAGTAGATATTGTTGATGCCAGATCTGATATGAACATCATCTGTTAGACTGTATAATGTCGCAGTGGCCCAACTGGTAATGGCAACATTGTTATTAAGAATGCTTATACCTGTGCTAGAACTTACATTGTTGGTCAATGTTAGGGTATTGGCACTTACTAGGGTTAGATAACCATTACTATTGACTGTGATACCTGTTTGTTCATAGTCTGTATAGTTTAGGGGGTTGGGATTACGATTGCCTTCTGTGACAGCATCACTGGTTCCTATTCTCAGTCTTTGTTCAGGACTGCCAGATATAATGTCAAAACCTGCTGTGATAAGGTCATTGTTTAATTCCCAAATAATCGCAGTGCCTAATGGTGCCCAATCAGCTTGGTTAACACCATTGGTGATTAAGGCATAGTAGGGCAAGCCCTTGCCTTTGGGATAGTTCAATCCACCAATGTTAAACTGATTGTCTACGGTTAGGTTATGAACTTCAACATCGGCCAAGTGCATGTCCACAGCGCCAAGGAAAGTAGCAGTTGAATCAAACTCTACTGGACCAAGAAACTTTGATGTTTGAAAACTACTTGTGCCAGTGACATCAATGCCACCTTGGAATGTAGCACGACCTACAAAGGTACTTGTGCTGGCAATATATAAACCATTACCATCCAATGCACCAACACTTATACTACCTGCTGACAAGTGATTGGTCACAGTTAAGTGATCCAATGGTGTGTCCATGATCAATGAACCCACTAAATGTGTTGTATTATTGACTTGTAAGTTATTGAGAGTAGTATTACCTGCTACTGATAAATCACCGCCCAATGTGGCGTTCACACCCGCTTCTGTAACTAACTGTTGATAAAATGGCGCATCGTGCCAAACAAATAACTTCCAGTTAGAATCATTGGGGGGAGGTGTAGAACTTGGTGGATAGTAAGCAGAACCATCCATACTATATTGACCCAACAAATACATATTGCTTTGGTAAGTGACCAAATCACCATGTATATAGGTAGAAGTTTCTGAAACCCATTCACCTTTCCAGAATGTGTTAAGATCATCTAGATAAAGTTCAATGGCATCAAGATTAACTGTGACCGTACTAATCTGTTGTGTAACACCTACACTACTGACCTGTTGGGTAATGGTAAAACTACCACCAGTAGTTTCCGTGACATTGATTGTAGGACTACTGGTAGTAACAACTGTGATGTTGTTTTCTTGTGCTGTGACCTGAACGGTATAAGTCATTGCCCGTCCTTATAATACTATGCTGGTATAACCGTCGCTTAGGATAGGATCGCCAGGTGTCACAGGAGGTTCCCAAGCCATGATCTTGCCTATACGATGGCTGTTGATCTGTGTGGGAACGGTGGCACCATGAATAGTTTCATTGGGAATACTCCAAGTAAAACTCACAATGGTAATAGGAGTATTGGCACGAGCATCAGGAAGAATACTGCCTGTATATAAGCCTGGAGGATGTGTTACATTAACATAACCATAGGTTGTGCTGGCCACGTTGATATAAGTGCTTGTGGAGATTTGTTGTTCTGGGAAATAACCAATAACTTGACTGTTGGCAAAGTTTGGAGTGCCTGTGATACGATCATAACTGATTTGATCTACCACCACTGTTTGTGATTTAAGATCAAAACTCCAACCTGTAATAGGTTGTCCAAAGTTATAAGCATAAGTCTTTGAACTGCTTGGGAATGTAGATTCTACGATTACGTTATCGGGCCCGCCGAGCCAGTTCGAAAGTGTCAAAACTCCAGCCATTTTTCGTCCTCCTAAGGGTTAGACCCAGAGACTGAGGCCTTCTGGGCATTGACATATATTTGGCATTATGTTATACTTATTTACATACAAACACAGAAACTATACAGATATGCCAAGAAAAAACACCATACAGGACTTTTGGAATAAAGTAGATAAGACTTCTACTTGTTGGTTATGGACAGGTAGTCCAAACGGTGATGGTTATGGACAATTTGTTATAAACAAAGAAGTTTGGAAACCAAGTAGGTTTTCATATACCTATCATAAAGGTCCTATTTCTAAAGGTCAGTTTGTATGTCATACTTGCGATACACCTATGTGTGTAAATCCCGACCATTTATGGTTAGGTACTTTACAAGACAATCATCGAGATATGATGAATAAAGGCAGACATGGGCATGGACAACATCCGGGTTCTCTTAATCCATCTGCCAAACTTACAGAACAACAAGTTTTAGAAATACGGGCATTACCTGGACCACATTGGAAGATTGCTCAACAATATGGTGTTAGTAAATGCACAATAGACGAAATTCGTGCCCGAACAACTTGGCGTCATATTTAACCCATAGATTATACACCTAAAGGCCGCCAAGCGTGTCCATTGTAATAAGTCATATAAGCAGTTGAAGTAGTGGCACCACCCCAACTACCTGAGGCCATTGCAACCATACCTGTAGTAGGACTACTAGGTGCTGAATTTAAAGGAGCCAATGTGGCCACACTGCTTAGACTAATACTTTGACTGGCCAATACTCCATTAGCAGTATCATAGGTCAAGTTAGTAGAAGCATATTGTGGTTGATTGCCACTAGCACCCGCACTATGAGTAATGTAATAAACTCCAGTGCCTGCATTCATATTAACATTGGTGGCATTGGTAGAATCCACTGCTGTGCCTGCTGCCGTAGCCGGATTCCAAGTATAAACTGGATCACTTACGGCACTGAACTGACTATAACCAGCGACACCTTGACAGCGTGTGGCAAAATAATAACTGCCTGCTGGCAATCCTGTAATGTTAAAGTTTATATATTCTGTGTTGCCCGGAGTGCTGATAGGTAAGTTTTGACCATTGCCCACTGCGGTGTCTAACTTGAACCAAGTAGTATCAAATGGTGTTGTCGTGGTTAATCCCGCCCATAACTCCATACTGGTCACAATACCGCTGTCAGGCATAGCTCCACTGATAATAAAATAAGGAACACTTTGGCTAGGATATTCTGGTGTAGGACTGCTGCCACTTGCTGGTGTATAAGGTTGACCAGGTTGTCCTATAATGGCCGCACTGATTAAACCAGCATTGGCAGGAGGACGATAACTTTCTAGTTGTAGATTGTCATCACTATAGATATTGGGATTATAGGTAATAGCAGTAATCTTGGCTGACAACATATTATTCTGCATGGTTTCTACTACCTGCTGAACACGGAATAACTTGCCTGTTGATGTTGTGGCACCTGTTTGGTCATACCAAAAGTTGGAATCTCCAGGATTACCTAAAGTGCTACGACCCCAACCATAGTTGTCATGGTCAATGCCAATAACATCACCAGCTTCAAGTTGAATACCAGTAAAGTCCATGGCAAAGGATATTGTGTAATCAATGCGACTCAATAACAATCTACGAGCGGCTAAAAATGCTGCCTGTGGTTGATTGTTGGTATAGTTAAGATTCATACTTAACTTAACATTGGGTTCATTTAGGCCAAGTCCAAAGTTAGGAAAGTTATCTTTAATACTCAAATAATAATAACTGGTTTGATCTTTGATAATGGTATTAGGATAAGTGACTTCAACTTGATTGTAGGTGTTGTTCAAATCAATGGGGTTGATAGTAATACCACCTATGATATTATCTGGACCAATACGCATTACTTGGGTGGCACTATTGTTAATAACCACACCCCATTGTCCTGTGGTTTCATTCCAAGCAATCCAACTATCACAACAATCACTGATATTCTGTAGATTATCCAATAACTTTTGAGTTGTGTCTATTGGACCATTAATGCTATAACGATTTGTGGTAGTAGTGATACCAGTATTATAGTTTATGGAATAATCAGTGAATGTGATAGGCTCTAGGCTATAGGCTGTTAGTGCTGCCAGGCTCGAAGTGTTAATCTGTGTGATAGGTAATCCAGCACCATAGGTAGGATTGGTAAAATAATCTAACAATACCGTTCCTGGATCTGGACTGCGCCAAGTTAAAAAATCCGCACTAGGAGTGGGTTTTTGATAGTTGTGTATTAGACTAGTTATGGCAGGTAATCCTGTCAAACTGGCCGAAGGTGTATAGTTTACCTTGACAATTTGGAAACATAGATTATTCATTATGTTTGTGGCAGTCCAAGGATTACTGATACCACCACCTGTGTCTGGATCAGTCATTATTTCAAAGGCTGTGGTAGAAGTATTGTTTTCACAGAAATAACTGCCATTGGGAAAGTTATAGATCCATAGGTGATTGTTAGGAGCGGCTTCACGCTTGGCTGAGTTTTTACCGTGATTGGCTTCCCATTGTGTGACCATAGCACCATCATCACTATTTTCAAAATAACAATAACGATCACCCCAATAGATATCTGGATATCCTGCCACGGTGCCTGCTGACAATGTTGATGTTGTGGTTTGATTGGCTATCCAACTGGTTTGAAATGTATCTGTGTTAGGACTTACTTCACTATAGACTAATACATACCACATCCACATATTGTCATTGCTAATGCGGGCATCAACTACAATGGGGCTCATCCAAGCATCACCATAGACCATGGGTATTTTATTATAGGTATTAGGTGGTAGTTGAATACGACTATAACCCTGTGCAGGAGTTTTGGCTAATAATCTTGAAACAATACTGCCAATAACCATGGCTACCACAATACGATAAGCAGTGGCCACAGCAAAGGCCGCAAAGCCACCAGCGGCAAATGCTCCTTCACCTAATACAAAATCAACAACAGCAGATACAGCCATAATATTATCCTAAAACTTTTGTATAAACGATGTCACTGGGTCTATAACCCAATCGTTCAAATATTGGACTTTTGTCCAAATGTGCCTTGGTATTCATTATGATTCTTTGAACACCTGCGTTTTTCATAAACTCTTCAATATACTTTAAAAACTTTATGCCTGTCATACCCTGACGATAATCTGGATGAATCCAATAGATATCATTGTAAGCAGTTAGGCTATTCTTATAGTGAAGATGTGGTTTGATAAATCCCACATAATATCCTATAAGTAAAACATCACTACGAGCAGTGATAACACATAGATTATTATTTCTTTTTGCCAACCAGTAAGCAGCCCAATCCGGTTCGAGAGTGATTGTATTTTGGTCCAAAGCCAACTCTTTCCAATGCTCAAGTAATAATGGTTCGATTTCATTCATTAAATCCACGGTAAAGTTTTCATATTGGTATGTGATCACGGCTTTTGTCCAAAGTTAAAGTAAGCATTATTCAAAGGTGCCACTTGATCCATACTGGTATCATAGTCTGAGTTATCGCCTGTCTTGGTGGCACTTAGTTGCCAATTGCCCATACCATCTTGATACATATATCCCAAAGTTTGATGTTGGAAATCATCGTGATTGGTTCTACGACCCACAACATTATTACTCAATATTGTTTTGATGCTTGAGCAGTTTAACACAATACTATAATATAGATTCTGTGGATCAGAGTTTTCTGTAATGGTAAAACTTGTGACCACACCATAAAAGCGTTGAATAAGTCGTCGAGTGCGACCTTGGCCATCCGTATAGGTCATTAGATTACCTGAATCATCATAGAATCCACGCCATATGGTCAATGGTGAACCTTTGATATTATAGTTTAACACCAATCCAATGCCACTTAAAGCACCATTTTGTATTTGTGTTTGACTAACACCATCTAGACTAATGCTGGTATCATTGCTTGAACTTTGTAGATCTCTGTGGTATTCGCCAACATTTAATAATCCACTTACTGCTTCAAATGTCAATGCTGTGGTGCCAGTGGTAAGATCCACCGTGCAGGTTTCATTGCGATAACTTGTAGAAATATTCAGTGTGACCACCGAAGCAGTATTCACACTGGTATTGATAGGTGTGACATTGATGCTGATAAACTCTGCTACTTTAATATTAGTGGTACTGTTAACGAACTGGATCTTATTCATATTAACCTACTACTTCATTTATATTTGTCACAAGGTTGCCTGTATATTCATATAACTGAAACTCGCTGTCAAAGGTAATGGCAGCGGTATTGCCGGCTTTGACAAAAGTATAGGTAGGCATATTATTACAAAATACTTGAAACTCTACAGCATTGCCCCAGTTTACGTGTTGATTGGCATAACCATTAATGGGATCAATAAAGTTAGGTCTATGTGTCGTAATAGTGACCGTGCTGCCACTAACATAAACCACATCGCCTAAGGCAGTAAATGGGTATGGAAAGCCCACTATTTGCACAAAATCACCTTGTTTTACCACATATCGGCCAGCACTAATGTTGGCACTATTAACATTCAATACTAGAGTATTTCCTGTAAAACTATTAACGGTCAGTTGTGATTGTTGACTTGGAGTTAGATCACCTTGATACTTAAAGAAATAACTGAGGTTGGCATTGTTGCTGAAACTAATGGTTTCTACATAACGGCGATCCAAATAATCTAACTGCTCTACCAAGGCTCGTGTGGCAGGATCAGCATAATCATAATAAGCACTATTTTTAACTTTTATTTGCCAAGGCAAGCGTGTAATGGTTTCTGTCACATTGGCTATTTGACTTTTGGTATATTGAATGCCAATAACACGACGACGATTAAGATTTATGGTCTCCGCGTGATTAACTATTGTTTGTAGACAGGTTGTTGTTATTGTCATTGTCTAATCCTTAATATTGTGGTTGAGCACTACGGAATGGAAGTTCTTTCTGTGCTTGTTGAACGGTGCCATATACGGTCATACGGTTTTCATAAAATAGTTGTGCCACTGATTTGGCATCCACAGCCTGTATGGTATAATTGTGATTAACGGTAGTGCCACCACCAGTTAGATTATTCAATGCAGAGTTGCTGGTCACATTTGCGGGACCTTTAACAAGTTCTGGACCTGCTTCACCCACAATGGCCATTTGACCTGAACCAATAGTTCCGCCGCCTGAAGCAAACATAGTGCCCGAGGCTAAACTACTACCTGAACTAACACCAGCATCCATAATGCTAGTTGATACACCACCATTGGCGCCAAATCCACTTAACATAGCACCAATGCCACTGAACAATCCACCACCGCTTAATGCAGCCTGTCCAGCGGCTTGATTACCAAACATACCCATAATGCCCAACATGGCCTGACGAAGTTGAGCATTCATAATGTCCATTAATAAACTGGCAAATAAATCTTTAAAACTAAACTTACCGTGGCTAACCATACTATCAATGGCCTTAATAACACCATCGGTCATTCCTGTGAATAGTTGTTTACCCACGGTGGCATTATTGGTAGCATCATCAATAAACTGATTTGAAGCCTGTGTCCAACCTGTGGAAAACTCTTTGCTCTTGGCAAGATTAGCATTGGTAGCATCAGTTAGTTCTTTCATACTGGCCACAGATTTATCTAAGGCCTTGTTGTATTCTGCCACTGCATCGGTCTGTAATAACCAAGCATCACCATAGTTGGCTTTCATGGCTTTATCTAACTGCTCTGTTTGAGCATTGGCAATCTTTTCAATATTGGCCAGTTCTTTTTGTTGAGTGCTCATGGTCAACTCGGCCATTGCGACTCTAAGATCTTTGATGCGTTTGATTACATCTTCTTCTTGATTGCTGGATACCACATTAATAGCCTGACGAGCCTTGGCATCAGCAAGAGCCTGTTCTGCGGCAATCAATGGTTTATATGCTGCCTGTTCTCGAGTTAGAATTTCTTGAAACTCTTGTTCATTTAACTTTCTAGCAAGTTGTTCTTCTCTTAACTTTTGTGCGGCTTCAATGGCCTTGTTCATTGCTGTAATACCAGCAGTTTCGCCTTGTCCTTGTCGACCGCCACCTATGGCCGCGATTTGTTGTTGAATATCTTTAAGTTTTGTAGCGACTTCAAGTTCTTGATTGCTATACAATACTTTTAACTTTTGTGCTTGTTGTGCTTGAATAAATGCTTCAGTCAATGGACCCATAGCACCATATTGATCCAACAATAGTTTATTTTGTTGTTGTAATGCTGATATTTCAGGACCATAATCAGGATGAGTTGGATTATTGGCCATTTCCAACTGCAATACCTTGATTTTATTAAGGTTAGTTTCCATTTCTTTACCAACCTTGACATCCTCATCAAATGCAGCCAATCTAGATTTACGCAGATCTTCACTGGCACCTACCAAACTGATTTCAAGTTTAAGTCTTTCTTGTGCGGCTGTATTGGCAGCAAGTTGTCTAGCCAATACACCTTGTAATTCAGCAGTTTTGGCAGCATTAGGATCTAAAGCAGATTTAGAACTAACAGGTAATTTTGCTTGTTCTTCGGTAGAATTTTTTAAATCAGTTGTTAATCCTATTAAATCTTTCATCTTATTCATAAAATTATCGATAGGATGGATATCAAAAGCAGATAAAATAATTTCACCTACTAATAGAACTGCCCCTGCTAATAACATTGCTTCAGGTAATAATGCTGCTATTCCTGCAGAGGCCGCTACTGCCGAAGCACTAACACCAGTAAATGCTCCGATTAAAGATAATAAAGCAGGTCGAAGCGCAAATGTTATGGCTGTGGTCACCGCACTGACAAATATATATACCGCATCTTTAGATTCTAAGAATTTAGATATTAGATTACTTAAAAATCCAATATCTTGTGAACCTGTTGATAATAAATTTAATGAAAAGGTATTAAAAGCACTTTGTATTTTATTATATTCTAAGGCTGCTTGATCTACAGCGGCAGCGTGTTTTTCTAAATCTTCGCTGGCTTTAATAAGTTGTTGAGATAAAGTGTTTAATGGTAATCCCATAGCACCTCGGCCAAAGATTTCCATTTTTAATCTAGCCTGTTCGCCAGCATTATCTATACCTTTTAATCCTTCGATAACTTTCTTAAACAATTCATCTGGAGATAGTTGATTCAAATCTCTCATCGAAACACCAACAGCATTAAACGCTGCTCGAAGTTTCATATTACCATCTTCGGCTTGGTCCGCCGCTGAAACCATACGTTCTAACATTTGACCAACTTTTTGTGTATCTATACCTACAGCAATACCAGCGGCACCTAGTTGTAACATAGCGGCTGTGCCAATACCTAAACTTTCGCCCATATTATGGACAACATTAGACATTTTTAATAGGTCTTCAGTTAAACTAACCGTGGCACTTAAACTAAAAGCACCGACCAATCCTTTAAGTTGGGTGGATAATCCTTCTAAACTAGATTTAGCAGAATCAGAATTGGTTTTAGCCCTATCACCTAGATTATCAAAACTTTTGGCAGCATTATCAATACCGGATTTCAATTGTGTAAAAGCAGGAGTCATTTGACCCAATTTATCCAAAACCTTTTGAATTGCCGCAGTGGCATCAGTCATGGTCTTAGTGGTATTTTGACCAAAGGCCTGTGCAGCCGCTTGTGCCTGTGTTAGTTTTGCAGTGTATTGACTATCATCTAATACGAGTGTGACGCTGATATCTGCCATGGTTGCCCCTTATTTCTTTTGTCCTATTTTTTGTATCATTGGTGGAATGATTTTCTTCATAAACTCTCGTGTGGGTTTACTCATACCGTGTGGTGCTTGTAGTGATCCTCTCATACCTTTAGCACTTAGGAAACGACCTTGATCCAATACTGATGCATAAGGATATAATGCCGCAACATATTCACCATTTTCTAAATGTGTATTATTGCGAGCATTACCGGTATCTATAGGAGTGATATCGTGAAAATGTTTTTCAACAATGGGCATGGCCATATGTTTGATCTTTTTAAGTTCAGTGACCTTGGCTGTTAGTCCACTGATATCAACTTTTATGCTATTTGCCATCTATATGCTTTCCCTTAAAAGTTTGTAATGCTGCTTTTAAATCATCTTCCTTAAACTCTGGAGTTCGACCTTCTGCCTTATCCCTTTGATATTTTTCATAACTTAGAGCCACATCAAGAACCATAATGTCCAAGGTAGTGGCACGTGTCATTACTTCACTGGGCAATAGACCATATCTATTACCCAATCTATCCAAGGTCACAGCAGTATAAACCTCAGGCGATTCCGGTGAGAAATCACCACCTGTCACTTTCCCAGCTGTGCTACCAACTTGGTAAAGGCTGCAACCAATACATTACTTGGCAACATATAACCATCTGTGATTACTGGTGTGCCATCTTCGTCAAGGATCATATCCTTCATGATTTGTCCCATAACTTGAACATCTTGTCCACCACCTGCGGCAAACTTTAAGAAAGTTTCCATGGGCTGTCGGTCATAAACGTAAAAGTCTAAAGGTTCACCATAGGCTTGAACGATTGCTTCATCGTCGATAGTGACCTTGATTAATTCTGCTTGTTTGGCTAATTGTTTGAGTTTCATCTTTATACCTTTTGTTTTAAATAATGTAGAAGTGCCAATGCAAATACATAGCGACTTTCAGCTTTATCTAGATCGCCCTGTGCGTGGCGTATCTCACTCAATCCCTTGGCCAATTCGGCTTCTAAACTTTGTAGTAGCTCGGCCATTGACTTTTCTTCAAATCTCATATCTGCATATCCTTCTTGATATATTTATTGATGCCGTGAAAAAGGGGCATTTTATTGCCCCCTTTAACCAACTTAATCTTGTAGATTAAGTTGCACTTACTGTATAGCGTCCATCGACTTCTAGAATCAATGGTGAAATCCATACAGGCTGATCTGGTGTCACTTTTGGTGCTAGACCAGATAGGAACGCTGAACCATAAACTGCTTCAGTGTTGCCAGTGCCGCCCCAATATAACTTGAAGTAGACACGAGTTTTTTCATTGCTTAGATTAAAGATACCTGCTTGAACTGCTGTGGCACCATTTTGTGGTAGTGCTCCAGTGGTTCCATAGAAGGCCGCGGTATCTAAGACCAATGTTAAGTTTAGACTGTTAGTTGCAGGTGTAACTGCGACTTTTTGTCCTAGTTCATCTAACTGTTTCCAACGGAATACACCGTTATTGTTAGTTACTGTAACATCTTGTAATGCTGGTACTAGTAGCACGCCGGTAGATGTCGAAGTAATAACAGAACTGGTAGTAACGTTGGTAGTAGTTGAAATAAACAACTGCACAAAGTCTGGTTGTGCTGATACGTTAATGTTTGCCATTATTTTTCCTTTTATATTACTTGTAATCTCGAAAGATCAAATGTTATGCGATAGCGTTGGCTGTTCTTCACATATTGCTGTTGGATGGTATGTTCACGGAGGAAATATCCACTTTGACTAAAAAGCGCATCATCTATGAATATAGGGAATATCGCCAACATATTTTCCACATAGGGATTATCTTGTTGGGTCACTATATACATTTCAATGCGATCCTTAATGGTGTAGACATGTCCACCAGGTAGTATACCATTGGAGTTTTTCTGACGATCCGCTTGATACACTTCAGCCACATAGATGCCTTCACTTATAACATTCTCGCTGGCGGGAAAGTTATAAAAGACTTCTACGTATTGGGTGCCAGTAGTCGCGGCCAAATAGTTGGTCAACGTGTTCTGGACCTGCTGTTGTGTAAAAAGTGGCATTAGAAATTCTCCTTTTTATGCGCCAATGATAATTTCTCACTCATCCCTGGTTTAGTCATTGCGGCTTTCATAGTTAAACTATGTCTTTTTAAATTGTCAGGATTAGAGAAATAGATTTTCATCTTTTCGCTCTTTTTCCTTCGAGTCTCTTCAGACAGAGTTTTACCTAGATTGGCTGCTTTGATTGCTGCCTTTGTTTCTGAACGGTTCATCGCTATCTTTGCCGAAACACTTTTAGCATTTTTATGTGCCTGAGAAAATTGTTTGCCAGTATTGCCAAAAATACCATTACCATTGTTTTGATTAAATGATCTAGGATCATTCATTGCATCAACGGTTTCTAATATAAGAGTTTCTAACATTCTCATTTCCTTTGGTGTTCCTATTTCTAGGATAGTTCTTTCCCATTCAGAGGGATTAGTTTGTATCAATGGTTTCACTACTCGACTGGAACAAATATATCCATCTTCTGGATGACATCCTTTTGCTGTGTGTGAACCTACATACCAATTTAATGTTGGTTTGTGTGTCCATTTATAAACAAAAGCAGTCATATATTTGTCCTTAAAAGTAGCGGCGATCACCTTCAAAGAAGTTGACATCAGCCAACCAACTTTGTTGATAAGTTCCAATAACAGGATGACTTGGATGAGTCACTTGCGTATTCATTAGGTCATAATAATAACTTTCTTGAATAGCCTTTTCCCATTCTTCCTCAAAGCGACGACGTGCAAAGTCATAGTTTTTGGCATCCTTTTCATTGATATTGCTGTTGTCTGTGACAATGGTAGAGTAGAAGATCTCCGCTACCTTGAAACATTCTAAGCGAACCAATGTTTGGTTTTGCTTGACTAGCTGTGCAGGATTAAATGCTGTGACTGTGACTCCGGTTACTGGATCCGCTTGATAGTAAAAAGCACCAAGAGTGCGTTCTACATACAAGGGCCACCAACCGAACTCAAACATATTCAACATTTCAATCGAAGCCTTGGGATAGAATACAGCATCTAACTGATAGTCCTGATCACCAGCAAACACCTGTTCCATGCGTTTATAACACGCACGGTCATAGAATAACATATCATTAGGTTGACCGTTGGTAACATTGTTGCCACTGGTCGCATTACTGATACGATTTACTCCACCAGGTTGTAGTGTAGTGTCACTAAATCTTAAGAAACTTGCTATTGCCATATTTGTGCTCCTGAGACGGGCATCAACGATGCCCTATTGACATTAAGCGATGTTGATCGCAATACCACGTGCTTGGTCAACAACACCGGCACCAAAGTAGCCAAGTCCTGTGATCCAAGTTTGTAAGCCGCCGTCTTTGTCACCCATAGAGATGTCAAGACCTTTAACCATTACTGTGGTAATAGCCTGTGGTCCGATAGCAGCACCAACAGAGGTAGCACTTACGTTAGCACCATCAATCCAACGACCAGCAACGCTAGTTTGTAGGAATGTAGTGAAAATCACGGTGCAACCATACAAGTTACGCAACATACCAGTGGCCAATAACTCATCACCAAGTGCTGTTAAGCCAGCATTGATGCTTGTTCCACCTTGGCTACCTGGAGCATAAACAGCACCACCAGTTAGTTCTGACAATAGGCGTTGTTCTTCGTTAGGGCCAAGAATAACGGTTGGACGTCCTGGGTTACGTGATTTACGCCATGCTTTGATCACGTTACGAACCATACCAGCAACGGTGTTGGCAGTGTAGTCACTGTATGTGATTGTAGC
>Ga0208382_1000337_pt1 | contig 17082 bp, 25 predicted proteins | sample CryBogCBE28Sep08_FD_184582 | JGI IMG/M metagenome (GOLD analysis project Ga0208382, IMG submission 184582) | Freshwater microbial communities from Crystal Bog, Wisconsin, USA - CBE28Sep08 (SPAdes) | ecosystem: Environmental > Aquatic > Freshwater > Lake | place: Crystal Bog, Wisconsin, USA...
AAGACGCCATAAGTTCCTTAAAGAAAGTCGTTTACGCATTAAAGGGGGAAAAAGTGACAATTATTAAAGATTGTGGTTTAGCTTTGATAGTAGAATGTAAGGGCAAAAAGTTTCCTATTAGTAAACACAAAGTAAAACTAAATGAATTTAATAACGCTTCCTAAGCTTTTAGCAAAGGCACAAAGGATTTTTAATACTTATATAAGGCAACGCGACTTAGACGGAAGCCGGTTTCGCTGTATTAGTTGCGGAATGGTTAAAGACGTTAGCCAAATGGACGCCGGCCACTACGTCCCGGTTAAAAACAGTTCGGCGCTAAGATTTAACGAGGATAACGTACACGGGGAGTGTAAAGGCTGTAACGGGTTTAATCAATTCCATTTGGTGGGATACCGTAAAAACCTGATTAATAAGATAGGCGAAAAGAAAGTTGAATGGCTAGAAAACAACCATAGGGAAGTAAAAAAATGGTCCCGGGCAGAATTAGAATTCATTATTCAAAAATATAAACTTTAAAAACATGAAAAACGAACTTGCCAAAAAGGTAATATTAAAACAAGATTTTGCCGATATGAAAAAAGGCGAAATATTGACACTTAAAAATAATGATTATTGGGGTCATGGATTAGGCGGAAGAAGTATTTATATTCATTCCGACCTTGTATATATATTGCCTAATATATTTGAAAAAATTGATTTATTAGCTAAAGAACAAGCATTAGCAAAAAGGCTTAATTTAACGGTTGAACAATTGAGGGATTTTTGGTATATAATAAGTACGGAAGTATTTATTAATGCCGAATGTGAAGCAATTTATAATGATTGGGTAGAACGAGAAAAAATAAAATTATGCGATTAGGAACATACATTGACACATTGGAACTAGAAAACGACGCTTTAAGGGAAAAGGTCAAAGCTTTAGAATATAAAGTTAAGATGCTAGAATATGAGTTAAAAAAGAAAGACGATGAAATTGTCAGGCTTTTAAGTGAATCGGTAGAACCAACAAACCCAAGCCCATTTTATTAAACATATTACCCCCGTCAATCATTAATTAACAAAATATAGGGTGTTAGGTTACAAACGGGCGGGGGTATTTTAAATTTAATCTATGTTGGAATTTAGCAAACCAATTCCGGTCGTAGTCGAAGGAAATAAAAACGGTTACGCTTTATACGTTACAAATAGCGGCATGCTAGAAAATGACATTTGGTGCGTAATTTTGTGCGATGGGGGAATGGTCCGGCATTATAAAAGCAACCAAATAAGAATATTTGTAAACGAAACCTTTAATATAAAAAAATGAGGCCGAGAAACACAAAAACCGAAATAGCCGTTATGTGGTTTTTGATTATTTCAATAATAATTTTAATAACTTACACAATTAAAAATAGATAGTATGATAGTAGCATTAATCGTTTTTTGGGCAGTTTTCCCATTTGCTTACATGTTTTGGCATAAACACAACATTGTATGAGAATCTTAAATATTAACGGATACAAGGTGCAAGTGAAAAAGCTTGAAAGCGTTGTTAAATGTTTTCAAGCTTCCTTGTACGTTGACAAAATCATAGTACATCACTACGGTAACGACGAAATAGAAGCTTTAAGTAAGGTTCTAACTTATATGGCCGAAACCAATATACTTTACAAAAAAGACTATTTAGACTTTACTTTAGGGGGTAACCCTGATTTAAAAGATTTTTAATCTTACCTTTGCTTATGGCAAAATTGCAAGTTGACATCGATTTTATTGCGGAAAAATTGCGGAAAGGCGAAAAATCGCAAGATATTTTTGCAAACTTTTGCAAGGAATTGCGCAAAGTAAGTAAAAGAACCTTCGACAGTCGTTTAAGTGAGGCTAAAAAGCTATTAGAAGAGGAACACAAGGCCGTTATGGAGCTAGTGGATGAGAAACGCGAGGAAATAGCAGAGGCCAAAATTACGGCTTTAAAATCCGATTTAGAGATAGAGGAACAATTGCTCAAAATTGGCTTTGGCGAAATGGAAATCGAAGAGCGTACCGACATGCCTAACGGAATAGTAATTAACACCCGTAAACCGACGCCGGCCGAAATGCGCGCCGCTTTGGCCGAGGTATGGAAAAAGCGTGGCGTTTATGCCGCTGAAAAAGTAGAACAAAGAATTATTGTAAAAGTACCGGACGATGACAATTGATTGGCCCCATTGGCGACGAATCATTAACGAACGCTTTATAGAACTAAACAAATGCGTTGACAGATATTTGATTTTATATGGTTCAAGGGGTTCGAGTAAGTCAGACTATACCGCAAAGCGTTTAATATTCTTTTGCCTTACACATAAGTATTTTAAGTGCATTTTGTATCGTAAAAACTTTAATTCTATTAAGGATTCGTCCTATGACACTATAAAACAAGCCATATTTGACCTTGGCTTGGAATCTTTATTCGTGTTCAAACTGTCCCCTTTGGAAATTGTTTGCTTAAATGGGAACAAGTTTATCGCTAGAGGTGGGGACGACCCAAATAAGTTAAAGTCAATAAAAGACCCGACCATGGTTTGGTATGAAGAGGACATCCCGGCCGAATCGGATTTCGCAACGATTTCCTTAACTATCAGGTCCGGCAAAGCGGATTTATTACAAGAAATTTTCACGATAAACCCCCAAGTTGAGGGCAACCCCGAGGATAATTGGTTTTGGCAAAGGTTTTTTAAGGACCATCACGAATTATCTTATAGACAGAGAACAACCGTTGAGGTCGAAGGGCGCTCCATTGATTACTATTATACGGTCCATCATTCAACCTATCAGGATAACAGATGGTTGCCGGATGAAGTAAAAGCGCAGATTGAAGACTACAAAACAAAGAACCCTTATTTATATTCTGTTTACGCTAAGGGATTGTGGACGGCTAAGGAAACCGGCGGGAATTTTTATAAAGAGTTTTCAAGGGCTAAGCATGTTAAAAAGTTGGTTTATGACCCTGAATTGCCTTTGCATGTATCCTTTGACTTTAACGTCAACCCTTATTGTTCAGTCCAAATATGGCAAATAAAAGGCTTAGACGTTAGATGTATTGATGAAATCCCGGCACGATACCCAAATAACAACACCAAAGGCGCCTCAAAGTTATTTTTACAAAAGTATTTTGCACATAAGGGCGGATTGTTTGTGTATGGCGACCCGGCCGGAAGGTCAGCGGATACAAGGTCAGAGCAAGGACAAAATGATTTTAGGATAATTCAAACAGAACTTGCAAGCCTTAGACCACAAATGCGCGTCCATTCAAAGGCGCCGGCCGTGGCAATGCGTGGTAATTGGATTAATCAAATATTAGGATTTAACGAAGGCGGGATAGTTGTATCAATAGACGAGAATTGCGGGCAAACAATATCAGACTTTAGCTATTTGAAAGAGGCGAGCGATGGGACCAAGCACAAAGAAAAGGTTAAAGATGCTGAAACGGGCGTCACTTATGAAAAGTACGGTCACATGTCGGATTGTGCCGATTACATGCTTACATTTGCTTTTATAAGCGAATACGACAAGTTCCAAAGAGGCGGTATTACCAATATTTCGTTTGGGAAAAACCGGAATTCAAAAAATAGTTACTAAATTTACACCAAAACAACGCAACATGTTTAAAAACTTAAAGGATTTAATTAACACAAGAAAAAAGCTTGAGGATGCTAAAACAGAATTAAAAATAACGCAAAGTGCATCCGACGCTTATCATGTACTTATTCACAGAAGAACCGAAGAATTGACTATAAAAGAAAGTCAATTGGCAAAGATTGAAAGCATTATCGCCAATAGACGCGAAACTTTAAAAGGATTGAATAAAAAGATTAATCCGGGTTTGTCGACACCTAAAAAGGCGGCACCAAAAAAAGCAGTAAAAAAAACTAAATAAATGGCATATTTAATCCCTTCCGACTATTTGCGTATAATTCAGGACGCGAACTTACAACAGATTATCACGTCAAACGCAGTAATTCAAGGGGGCGCAGAGTTAGCGGCACAAGCCGAGGCAATATCTTACCTACGTCAAAAGTATGACGTAAGCACAGAGTTTGCCAATACTACAAAATGGAATAGACAAAATCCTTATAGCGCCGGGGACAGAGTTTATTTAGATGCGCCGGCTTATGTTAGCACAAATACTTATCAAATTGCTGACCTAACTTTATATTTAGGCAAAGTTTATGAATGTATCGCAACAACTACCGGGACATTTGATATGACCGCTTGGAATTTATTAGGTTACCAATACGACCTATATTACGCATTGAATCCTTACCCGCTTTTTGACCTAAATAAGCTTTACAATGTGGGCGATTTTGTGTTTTGGGCCGGTAACATTTATGAATGTATAGTTGCTACGCCGTTACTTGCACATGAGGACGGTATACAATACTACTTATCACAAAATATTCCTTATACAAACGTTTTTCCAAATGACCCGAACGTAGGGCCTAAAAATTGGTCATTTCAGGAAAATTATATTATTCCCGCAAATACTGATTTATTATTAGCTAACATTTGGTCCCCGGCTGATAACCGCGACCAACAAATGGTTATGTATTTTACGGATATTACTTTATACCACTTACACGCGCGCATTGCACCGCGTAACATTCCCGAATTAAGGGTTGCGAGATACGAAGCCGCAATAGATTGGCTTAAAATGTGCGCGCGTGGGGAGGTCACACCAAATTTACCTTTATTACAACCGGCCCAAGGTCGACGCGTAAGATGGGGCGGACAAGTTAGAAACATAAATTCTTATTAATAATGGCAAATTTATTTCAAAATATAAAGAACTACGTTTTCCCAACGCCGCCGGTTGACGGCAAGCCTAACGCTTTAACAGAGTATGGCGCAGAATGGAGGGGAGCGACACACGTTGAAAAGAACTTGCGCGCATATATTACGCCGGTTCAATTACAGCGTATTAGACATGACGTCCAAATGTGGCGCGATGCAGTTAAAGAGGCAGAGCAAGCATGGTATCCTCATAGAGTACGTATGCAACGTATGTACAACGATACAATCTTAAACGGACACGTTTATAGCTGTTTGAAGCGCAGAAAGGACCTTACTTTACTTCGCGATTGGGAGTTTAAGGATTCAAAAGATGCAATTAATGAGGATGTAACCAAAATGTTTAATAAAAAATGGTTTGCAAACCTTTTGGAATATGCTTTAGAAGCCAAGTTTTTTGGTTATAGCTTAATTACTTTAGGCGATTTTGAGAATGACAATTTCCCGGATTTATCAATAATTAGAAGATTTAACATTTCCCCGGACCGTTTAAACGTAACATCTTATGTTTATTCTTTGAGCGGTGCGCAATTCCTTGAGGAACCTTACGTGGATTGGCATGTATGGGTTGACACACCAACGGACGTGGGTATTGCAAAGGTTGGATATGGTTTGCTTTACTATGTGGCTATTTACGAAATCATTTGCCGTAACGTTTTAGGATTTAACACAGACGCGGCGGAATTGTACGGTATGCCAATAAGAAAAGGTAAAACACAAAAGACAAACGAAGACGAAAGAGCGGCTTTTGAAAGCGCTTTGGCAAATATGGGTTCAGCGGGTTACATCCTTACCGACTTAATGGATGAAGTGGAATTGGTAGAAACAAAAGGTAACGGACAAGGATTTAAAATTTACGAATCCTTAGAGCAAAGATGCGAAAAGAAAATATCTAAGATTATTTTAGGACACGCGGACGCTTTGGATTCAATACCGGGTAAACTTGGCAATAGTGGCGAAAAAAGCCCGGCCCAAGTTGCATTGGATGATACAGCGGCGGTAGACGCGGCGTTCTTAGAAGACGTTGTTAATGACGTTTTGTTGCCTAAGCTTAGAAAAATTGGCATGTCTATTCCTGACGATGTTAAATTTTGTTTCAGCAATAACCACGAGTTAGTTGAACAAAGAAAGAACGAAGACGCTAACAATAAGCTAACGGCTGACATCGCTTTAGCAATGAAAAACGCCGGCTTGGAAATGGATGCTAAATACTTTGAGGAAAGAACGGGAATCCCTACTTTAAAAATAGAAGCACCGGCCGTTCCAAAACAGAACGAACCACAAAAATTCAGCGCCAAGATAAAAAACAAACTAGATGAATTTTACCGATAGTGAAATTGAAGATTTACTTAAAGGTATTTTTGCGGGCGATATTACGAAGGAAAATTTACCCGTAGACTTGTACCAATCAATAGCCGAATTCTTAGAAAAAGGCTTATTGAAAGGCGCGGGCGGACCCGTTACAAGTTTTGACGGTAAGGACTTAGACTTAATCCAAGAACTAAGAACAAATATTTACATGTTTAGCGCGGCCAAGACTTATCAGGAAGTGCGAACCATGACGGATTTATTATATAACGAAGACGACAAGGTTAAGCCTTTTGATGAGTTCTTTGATGACGCTAGGGCCATTTATAACAATTACAATGTCAACTATGCGCAAACGGAATACAACACCGCGGTAGCAAGTGGACAAATGGGTATAAGATGGAATCAGATTGAGGCTGATAAGGAAATTTTACCGCTGTTAAAAATGACAGTAGTTGAGGATGCGCAGACAACTGAAATTTGCGAACCATTGGACGGAATAACATTGCCGGTCAATGACCCATTTTGGGATGAGTTTTACCCGCCCAATCATTGGAATTGCCGTTCTACTGTTTTACAATTAGACGAAGGCGAAATTAGCAGTAAGGCAGAAGTAGACAAAGCAAAAGAACACGCAGACGAGGACATGCAAGACGTGTTTAAAATGAATGTGGGTAAAGATGAAATAGTTTTTAGCCCGGACCATCCTTATTTTAAAGTTCCAAGAGAAGACCAAGATTTAGCCAAAAGGAATTTTGATTTACCTATGCCGGCTGATATTGTAGAATTTATATCAGCAAAGACAACAAGGGAGGCCGAAGATTGGGCAAAAGAAAATTTAGGGGTTAAATATGTTAACTATAAGGGCATTGATGTAAAAGTGGCCAATGATATTAATAGAGGCGTACAAAAGACTAAAAGAATCATGCCTGAAATTGAAATCCCCGGATTAGGAAGTGCGCAAAAGGCCAATAAAGAAATAAAAGATATTGTTAAACAAGCTTATAAAAATTCTGACTTTTACCAAACTATAATTAAAACTTATGGCGAAAAATCAGCGGATAGGTCGGCGCTAGCTTTTGCAAACAGGCATGTACAAAAAGTTGGCCAAAATACTTTAGCTTGGTCGTCAAATATAGATAAGATAACAATTCCCGGAGGCGAAAAAATAGATTTATCAAGATATAGAGGCGTTTTTGTTAGTGAAAAAGCCGGCAAAAGCAAAGAATTATTGGATGAAATAATAATAGCGAACGAAAAGCAAGGTTGGTTTACAAAAGGCGCTAAAGATTTTGAATATATTATGAATCACGAATTAGGCCATGAAGTAGACAAGTTTTTAGGGATAAGGAATGATGCTGATTTTTTAAAAATATACGAAAGAGAAAGGGCGTTAGGCGAAAAATCAATAGCGGAAAAATTAAGCACGTATGGAGCAACAGCGGGGGGAAGGGCTAGCGATAAACCTTTTGAATTTATTGCCGAAAGTTGGGCAGAGTTTACGTCCTCGCCAAATCCTAGGCCAATTGCTAAGGAAATGGGCGAATTAATGATGAAAAAATACCACGAAAAAGCAAAAATAGAAATACCATTTAAAGAATGGTTTAAAGAATCACTTAAAATATTAAAATAATGTTATTTACTGAACCAATTTGTTTTAAATGCGCTCATTTTGATATAGAAACAAGTCTTTGCAAGGCTTTTGGAAAGGAAGATATCCCGTTTGAGATATTAAGCGGCGACAATAACCATACAAGACCATTGCCGGAGCAAAAAAACGATATAGTTTTTGAACCAATAAAAAAGAAAAAAAATGATTAATCAAGACATTATTAGCCTAATTGAATTGCGCGACAAAGCCCATATTTTACATTGGGAAACGCGCGTTTTTTCGCAACATAAAGCGTTAGGCAAGTTTTACGACGAATTAACCGAACTTTTAGACACGTTTGTTGAAACTTACATGGGTAAGTATGGCCGAATGAATCTTAACGGCTTAATAAACGTAAAAGTTGATGACGTAGACGAGTTAATGGACGAAACTTACGTAACTTTGGAATTGATGGAACCAAAAATCGATAAAAAGTGTACAGATTTACTTAATATCTTAGCGGATATGAAGGAACTTGTTAATCGTACTAAATACATGTTAACTTTAAAATAATGGAATACTTTAATTGGAAAGAGTTTAAGGGGACCGGATGTCAGGCGGTGGATATGTGCGCGGCAACCATTTACGCTCATAGAATTAAAAACGTACCTATCAAAGCGGTTCACATATTGCCGAGAATGTACGGTCAATATCAGCAATGGGCCGATATACAGATGAAAAAATTAGGCGGTCGCAGACTTACGGATGAAGACGCGCTTTGTTTTGACGGTGTATATATCGAAAAAGGTTCGGACATGCAATCGACGCCGATTGTAATTGAATTATGGGAACAAGCATAAAATGGATAAGTTTAATTTTGATAAAATAGGCAAAAATTTGGAGCGTTTAAAACACGAATTGCCAAAGGTATTGGCTAACGATACTAAAAACTATTTTGTCGAAGAGTTTAATAAGCAAGAATGGAACGGGACAGCTTGGGAACAAGTACAAAGAAAAATCCCCGGGACAAAAGCTTATAAATATCCAAAGAAAGGCGCAGACGCAAGACATGGACGAGCGATTTTGGTAAAAACGGGTAAGTTAAGGCGTGACGTGGTTAATAGTTTGGAGCGTGCCGATTGGGACATGATAAGATTTAAAGTAAAGAATGATTATGGCGCTTATCATAACATCGGTACCGATAAAATACCGCAAAGGCAATTCATGGGGGACACGCCAAAGCTAAGACAACGCCAATTAGATAAAATTAAAAGCTACATGCAAAGAATATGGGCATAAATAACGCTATATTAGACATAAAAGCACAATTGCAAAACGCGATTGGCTTTTGCCGTATATTCAATAATCAATTTAGATACATGGAAGAAGGAAAGGTAGAATCATTCCCTTTCCCATGCGCTTTTATTGAGGTTCAAATGCCGCAAGACCATTCACAATTAAGTTCAGGCGTTACAGAATCGGACGTGACTTTTAAAATACATATTGGACAAGTAGAATATGACGCCCAAGATGGCACACTTGAGGAAAATAAAAGTATATTTGCATTAAGGGACCAAGTTGTTAAACTTTTAACATATTATGAACCTTCCGGATGTAGTCGATTGATGAAAGTAAGGGAAGAGCAAGACTATGAGCATACAAACGTATACCATTATCAAGTACATTTCCAATGCTCATTTATAGATACTACCGGACAAGAGGACCAATTCTTTAAACAACCGCCAACAAATGTTGAAATAGACGTAACAAAAGTAAATTATATAATATAATGGCACGAACAATCGCCCAAATTCAGGCGCAAATTATAGCGACTAAAAACGCCCAACCGGAATTGGCCGGCTTAACAAGTACGTCAAAGCGTGCTATTTGGAATCTTTGGACCTTTGTTGTTGCCGCTTGTATTGCTATATTTGAACAATTATTAGATTCATTTTTAACAGAAGTTGAAACGCAAGTCGCACAAAGTGCCGGCGCTTCTGTTTTATGGTTACAAGCTAAAATGTTTCAATTTCAATATGACGCCACAACGCCTCAAGTAATACAGTTAATTAATACAGTTCCTCAATATCCGGTTGTAGACGCAAATAAGCGAATAATAACGGCATGTAGCGTAACGAGTAGCCTAAGCAATCAAGTAAGTATCAAAGTGGCGAAATCAAGCCCATTTGTGGCCTTAGCTACCGCGGAACTAACAGCGGCACAAAGTTACATTAACACAATTGGGGCGGCGGGGATTACTTATAACGTTATTAGCTTAAACGCTGATAAATTATACGTTCAAGCACAAATTTACTACCAAGGGCAATATTCAACGGTTATCCAACAAAACGTTATTGACGCAATCAATAGTTTTTTACAAAATTTGTCTATTGTTAACTTTAACGGTTCAATGAAAATTAGCGATTTAGAAATAGCAATTAGAAGCGTGGCCGGAGTTAATGACGTGGTATTAAATAACGTAAGAGGAAGGGATGACGCTAGTTCTTTTTCAAATGGTATTGATTTAGTATTGAATAACACGGTAATATCTAGGCAATGGAATACAATTGCGGGATATATCGTACAAGAAACAACAACCGGAAAGACTTTTGCTGATTCATTAACATTCATAGGCCAATAATGTCACTTTATAACATTAGCTTTTACAATAAAGTAATTGAATTACTACCGGTCGACAAAAGACAAGCAATCAATGTACGTTGGTTGCAATCCCTTATATCGCCGATTCAATATTTAAGGGATAAATATTTAGGCGATTACAAAACCGGGAGTTCTTATCCTCAATGGATAGCCGGTACGTATTCAAAAGGCGCAAAGGTTGTTTTTAAAAATGTAGTTTACGAATCTTTAATAGACGGAAACACAGACCAACCGCCGACCGCTAATTGGATGACTTATCTTCCTTCGTTTATGGGAGTGGACCAAAGGGTTTTATTTAATGGCCAAAAGTTAACTTTAGAGTATGCCTTGAATCAAAGATTCCTTGGCACATTCAGACAACCGCCATTGCAAAGCGATATTTATATAACTAATAATGCTTTGGGAATAACATATTTTAGGTCCGGGAATACAGAGGCGATAAGTAGTTCGGTTTATGCTGATAATTCATCGGAGTTAGTAATTAATTCTTACGACATCGCAATTCAATATAATTTTACAATACATATTCCGGCGGCTATTTATTCAGGTTATCCAAGCGAAATAAATAATTTTGTTAACGGATTGATACCGGCCGGATTAACATTTAACATCGTAACATACTAATAAATGAAAAAATTAAGCACCGCGAACATTTCAAATACTGTCGCAATGCCTATAAAGGGCGGAACTTTAGATTTTGTTCAATTAGCCTATCAGGAGGTAATTGATGCAATCGTTAAAAACATCATTGGCGGCTTAACATCGCCAACAAGTTATTATATTTTATACGGTTGTAAAAATACCGGTAGCGGTTCCAATTACATTATTGGAGCGGGTGCCATTTATTACAATGGCGAGGTTTATTTGGTTCCGGCGGCTACATTTACGGCGGCTAGCGGGCAAGTTGCGGTTGGTACTATAACAACCAATTACTATGCAACAAACGCGGACCCGGTTTTATTTACCGATGGAGTTTCAAGAAACGTCCATCAAATAAGAACGATAAATTTTGCGTCGGGTGTTTCAGGAAGCGGAAGCGTAGACCTTACGGGCCTTATCAATACCCCATTGACTTTAAAGAATGAGCAAATTGCTACAATGCCGTCAACTTATACGGTATTTTTTGACCAAGACCGCGCGGTTTTCTTTGGTTCAGTTCCGGCAAGCCCTACAATTACTTTTGATTTTACAAACGCAATTCCGGGCAACGTTTTACGTTTAAAGTTTACCTTTGCTACGGCCTTATCATTAACAGTAACGGCACCTTCGGGATGTACGGTTGTAAATGACAATAACGCTACGGCTTCGGGTGCGGGTACTTATTTATTTTATTGTACTTACTTAGGTAAGAACGCGGCCGGAAACGATGAAGTTTCTTATATTTTAAAATCTGTTTAATGCTTAAAAGATATTTTATAGCGGGAGGCGCGGGAACGCCGGGGACGGTGTCGTTTAAGGTTTATGGTAAAATCCAAAACGTTGCGGCCCCTTTTGCGGATTCTGAACCTTGCTACATGTATTATTCAACAAACGGAGGCACAACATGGACAGCGGTTCCGGGGAATGTAAGCTTTATAAGCAAAACAACTTACGGCCTATTAGGAACAATAACCGTAAATGTTGGAACGACTGTTTATTTAAGAACCGTGGATGGAAACAATGACCCAACTTATAAAATTGAATCATGTTGGGACAATGAATGTACGGGTGGATTTATTTACGGGGACAAAGTTATAAGCGTAGGTGCATCGCAAGCTGACATATACGCGACAGTTAGATTCTCAAGTACGGGACATTGGTATTATTATTAAACTTATAATAAATGGACACAAAGTCAACGCAAGAACGCCGAGCGGTTGCGTATTTAACGCCTAAAAACGATGTTTTATTGCGTAGCTATGCGGACGTAAACGAAATAACAATAAGCGAGGCAATAAACAAAACGGTAAAAGATTTTTTCCAAAGATTGCCGGCCGAGCAAAAAATAGATTACTTAAGTAGGGCTAGAACAAAAAATAATTACTAATATTACATTTCATACGGTTTAGAAAGCAATAATCGGCCTTCGTTTCTACGAGGGCTTTTTTTATAAATGTGGCACACATTTTACCATTGTTTACAATTTGTTGTATTTTAGTGTATGATTTACTGCGTAGACCCAACAGTTGACGAACCAATAATGCTTATAAATAAGCATATAGGCTTTGATGAAAAAGAAGGACAAGGCATTGACGGTTCTTTGTTTCAACAAGAACTTTTAATGTTGGATAACATGGGTAAGAAAAGAATCCAAGTTTGGATTAATTCGCCGGGTGGAATTGTAATGGATGGATACAGCATTTACAATGCAATCTTAAAGTCCAAAACAAAAGTTGACACTTACAACGTAGGAATCGCGGCAAGTATCGCGGCGGTTATATTCCAAGCGGGACGCAATCGTATCATGGCCGATTATTCTTTACTTATGTATCATAACCCATACGGGGGCGAAGGTGGCGAAGAGTTAGAAAAGATGAAAAAGAGTTTGGCTACCATGATTGCACAAAGAACCGGAAAGAGCGAAGCTGAAATTTTGGCTATTATGGCTAAGACGACATGGATTACAGCTAGCGAGGCTTTCAATAGTGGTTTTTGCGATACAATAGAAACGAGTAGCGAGCATAACAAACGTCGCGCGGTTGTTCCAAGTTCTGATATAAAGGCAATGTGGACCGAAAGCGACAAGGTATTAAACAGCATATTTTTTAAAACAAATAATATCAAAATGACAAAAGTCACTAACAAGTTAGGCTTAAATGCCGAAGCGAATGAGGATGCAATCCTTAGTGCTATTGCTTCTATTGAGAATAAAAAAGCGGAAGCCGAAGATTCTTTAAAGAAAATGGAAGACAAAATGGCTAAAATGGAAGACGAAATGAACGAGTACAAGGCTAAGTATGCAGAAGCTAAAAAGAAAGCCGAAGACGCTGACGAAGCGAAGAAAAAGGCAGAAGATGAGGCAGAAGACAGCAAAGCTAAAAACATGATTGAAGGTTTCGTAAGCCAAGGTCGTATCAAAGCTGAAACAGTAAATTCATGGGTTGCAAGTGCAAAAACTTTAGGTTTAGAGGAAGTTAAAAACTTAATCGAAGCTTTACCAATGCACAAAACAGCTAACAAAATCAATGTTTCTGAAACAGCTAATTCAGCGGTTTTAACTAACGTGGTTGCTAGCACAATGGCAGACATCAGAACAAAAAACAAAATTTAATTAATTAAAAAAGTATAAAAAATGTCAGAAGCATTAAATATCCAAGACACCTCATGGTCAGGCCCGGCGGCGTCTTATATGATTACTCGTGCCGTAGTTGGTGCGGACACAATCGAAAAAGGTTGTATCTATGTTGAGGATGGTATCCGTAAAAAGAAGACTATTCCAAGAATTGAAGTATCTAACTTTATCCAAAAGCGTACAGCTACCCCAACTTCTCAAGGTGCGGTAAACGTTGACGGTCGTGTGTTAGAACCACAAGACTTAATGTTGTACTACGAATTTAACCCAAGAGATTACGAACAACATTTCTACGCGGAGCAATTACAACCTAAGTTATTAGGTCGTGAATTACCGGTTACAGCGGAAAACTTTATGATGATTCAAACAATGAAGCGTCTTAATGAGTTTTTCGAAAACGCTATCCACAGAAGTCGTAAGCAATACGATACCGACCCGGGTGGTGCGGCGGTTGACCCAACAACTAAGGGCGAAACGGCTGATGCGGCTAACTATTTCTATTTTGATGGTTTAATCAAAAAGTTATTGGATGCTGTAAGCGACCCAACTTACCCAACTATTAGCGTACCTTCTCCGGTTGCTTTAACTACTGCAAACATCCGTGACAAGTTCACAGCGGCGTTGAATTTAGTACCTAAAGCATTATTAGGTCGTTTTGGTAAAGGCGGTTTAAAGTATGTAGTTTCTTATGCTGACTATTTGAAATATGGTGAGGCTTTGAGAACAGATACTTACAAAAACGTACGTTCAGATGAAAAGGCTTATGACCAATTCCGTGGATACGAAATCGAAATGGTTGCGGGTTTACCTGAAAACACTTTCTATTTAGCTATCCAAAAGCCTGACGTTGATTCTAACGCTTGGTTAGGTATTAACAGTACAGAAGACAATCAATTACAATTAATGAGATTGCAAAACAATTCAGAATTGTTCTTTGTTAAAGGATTGTTCAAAATGGATACTCAAATCGGTTTCCCTGACCAATTCGTTATCTACACTACATTAACAGCTTAATTTAATATAAGGGCGAGCAATCGCCCTTTTTAAAAACAATAAAAAAATGAAAAAATTACTTTTCGCATTATTTATCTTAGTTGGTTTCGCGGCACAAGCGCAATCAGTTACACCACGTACCGGAACCGGTGCAAACAACGATAACACTTTCCGTGCGTTGACTTTCAAATACTATGCCGCGACTGATGCTTCGGGTGCTGATACTGTTAAGTTATCTTTAAATGCGTACAATACGCACATCAAAGTAACTTTACAAGATAGCTTGGCTTTTTCTTTCCCATCAATCGCAAACTGTTATTTAGGCGATGTTGTTAAATTCACAATTAATGGAGCGACTAGCGGAAATAAAATCAAATTATTAGGTTCAAATTACGTAGCGGCGTCATCATCTTTGGCCATCTCTACGGGTTTAAAAGCTTATATCGAGTTTATTTTCGACGGTTTCAAGTGGGTTGAGGTTAGCCGTGCTAGCTATTAATACATAACATTATGAGTAAGGAATTAATCAAAGAGGCTTTTTCCCTTCCTCACGTTCAATCTATATGGGTAACTTCTGATAATCATTTTTATTTACATCCGGTTAAGGGTGCAAAGAAAGTGGACAGAGGTACCGATATAGAGGCGGACGAAAAAACCGCAGAACACGAAACAGAAGTAAAAAAACCTACAAAAAAGAAATAACATGGCATTAAACGATATCATCTTCGTAAAAGGCCAAGGCGGTTTGGGTCGTCCCTTACAAGGGGAAGACTTTATTTCCGGCTTGCTTATTTACGCGGCAAGTTTGCCAAGCGGTTTCAGTTCGTCTAACAGAATTAAACAATTCTTTAGCGTAGCTGATGCAGAAGCGGCGGGCATTAAAGCCGACTATTCCGACGGAACAGCGGCGACGGGTTCTTATGCGGTAAGCGCGACGGGTTCAAATGGCGATACTTTAAATATTAAAGTTACCGGAGTTGATGGAATCGTTGACTTAGGAACTTACACAAAAGTAAGCGGGGATTCAACTACTGCAAACGTAGCGACTTCAATTGCGGCGGTTATTAACGCGGGAACTGTAACACACGGTTATAGTGCAATCGCAACAACTAGCACCGTAACAATTACAGCACCTAAGAAAAACGGTGTATTTTTAAATAGCGGCGCTCCAATAGCTGTTACCATTGTGGGAACAATTGCCGGTACTATCACTCAATTCACGGGTGGCGTAGCTTCTAAGCAAGCTGTTTGGCATTATCATATTGCGGAATACTTCCGTATACAACCTCAAGGAAATTTGTTTGTTGGTATCTTTGCGGTGCCTTCAACATATACTTTTGCGGAAATTACAATCATGCAAAACTATGCGAGCGGTAAAATCCGTCAAATAGGTGTATGGAAAGACGCAACTTTCGCGGTTGGCGACTTAACTACAATTCATAACGAAATTGTAGCTAACGACGACGCAAACCACAAGCCTTTATCGGCTATTTATGCGGCTGACTTAAGCGCAACGGCTGACCTTTCAACTTTAACCGACTTAAACACATTATCAGCTAACAAAGCGAGCGCGGTAATTGGACAAGATGGTGCGGGTTTAGGTTCACTTTTGTATAAGAGTTACGGTAAGTCAATTACTGTTTTAGGTGCGGTTTTAGGTGCAACAAGTTTAGCGGCTGTAAGCGATGACATCGCTTGGGTTGGTAAATTTAACATGAGTAACGGATATGAATTAGACACTTTAGCTTTTGCAAATGGTGTTTTAGTTAGTGCGTCTTCTCAAAGCTTCTTAAACAACTTGGACAATTTAAGATATATTTTCTTAGTTAAATATGTAGGCATTAGCGGTTCTTATATCAATGACAGTCATACGGCTATCGTTGTAACTTCTGATTATGCTTATATCGAGAACAATAGAACAATAGACAAGGCAATCCGTGGCGTATACGCTAGCTTATTGCCGGCTTTAAATGGTCCATTGCAATTGAATTCAGACGGTACTTTAACAGATACAACAATCGCTTATTTTACAAGTTTGGCGGAAACTAATTTGACTCAAATGATTAGAGATAACGAATTGAGCGCACAACAAGTTTCAATCAATACTACTCAAAACGTATTGGCTACAAACACTTTGATAATCGCTGTAAAATTGGTACCTATCGGAGTTGCAAGAGCAATCCAAGTAAATATTAAGTTCACAACATCAATCTAATAAAATGTCAAATCCGTTAATTAATGGCGTTAATTATTCATGGGCCAACGTAAAATTGGTACTTTTCGGAGTTCCGGTTGTTGGTATTACCCAAATTGAATATAAGCGCAAACAAAAGAAAGAGAACAACTACGGCTTTGGTTTAGAACCGGTAAGTAGAGGTTACGGAAATAAAGAATATGAGGGAAAAATTACCTTGTATCGTGACGAGTGGAACGCTATAATTGCGGCCGCTCC
>Ga0208382_1000341_pt1 | contig 17042 bp, 34 predicted proteins | sample CryBogCBE28Sep08_FD_184582 | JGI IMG/M metagenome (GOLD analysis project Ga0208382, IMG submission 184582) | Freshwater microbial communities from Crystal Bog, Wisconsin, USA - CBE28Sep08 (SPAdes) | ecosystem: Environmental > Aquatic > Freshwater > Lake | place: Crystal Bog, Wisconsin, USA...
TTTGAACATTTACCATGCAAACAAAGGCGAAGGGATACCAAGACATGAACACGCTTATTCGCATTTGACTATTTGCATGGCTGGTTCAATGATTGCACGCAAAGAAGGCAGAGAGTTGGTAATGGACAAAACAACGCAACCAGTTAATTTGGTTGCAAGCGAATGGCATGAATTGGAAGCCTTGGAAGATGGAACAGTTTTTGTGAATGTTTTTGCTGAAGGCAAATATTAATACGACACCATAAACATGATTCGTAAGCAAGCGAGGTTGCTACTTACGGCACAACCTGAGAACAGGGAATCGACATGGCAGTTTTTAATCAAAATACGCTTACGCAAGTTAGCGGTTTCAACAATCCAATCATTGCTGGCGAATTAGTTTGGCAGCAACAAACGTATTGGAATCTGGCAATCAAAGCGTCTGACGGTACAACCCCCATTGATTTGACAGGCGCAACAATCACAGCGCAAATCATTCGGCGTGAGGTGTCAAACATCACCGATACGCGAAATGGTTTGTCTTTTGACATTGAGAATTACACGCCTACACCATCACCAGTTACGTTGACCACAACAAATTTGTCTGCGTCAACGGGGCAATTTACATTAGTGATCGATGATTCTGCTTGGTCGCTTATTGCAACTGACCCTGAGTTGGACATTAACGCGCAAGATTGCGTGGGGTTTTCTGGTCGAATCAAAATCAGTTTTGCTGCCAGCGGTTCAAACCCTGCTAATGATTACATTATTTTCTTGTTGTTTTTGGTTCGCTCTGACGGCATCGTGGTGAACTAACATGGCAGACATTACCGTACAAGTTGTTGACCAAAACAACGTGGAAATCACGGTTGTGCCACCAGCACGACAAACAATTAACCTCACAACGCCACCAAACAACAACATCAACATTGATCGTGGTTTGATTGGTCAAAGCGGTTTTAGTGGCTATTCTGGATTTAGCGGTTACAGCGGAGCAGGTGTGTCTGGAACATCAGGCAAAAGCGGTTTTAGCGGCTATTCGGGCTTCAGCGGTTATTCTGGTTCAGGTTTAAGCGGTTTTTCTGGCGCATCTGGGTTTAGCGGATACAGCGGATTTTCTGGAATTAGCGGATTTTCTGGGTCAGGCGTTTCAGGCTATTCAGGTTATTCAGGCATAAGCGGATACAGCGGTTTTTCTGGCATTTCTGGATACAGCGGCAGCGGTGTTTCTGGATATTCTGGATTTAGTGGATACAGCGGTCAACAAGGCACATCCATCAACATCAAAGGCACAGTAGCAACACCTGCTAATTTGCCAGCTACGGGTAACAATCCTAATGATGCCTACATTGTTTCTTCAAATGGCGATTTATATGTTTGGGAAAGTTCAGCATGGGCAAACGTTGGGCAAATTGTCGGTCCTGCTGGTCAAAGCGGTATTTCTGGGTTTAGTGGTTATTCTGGGATTAGCGGCTATTCTGGTGCTTCTGGCATTTCAGGCTTTAGCGGCATTAGCGGCTTTAGCGGGTCGGGGGTTTCTGGATTTAGTGGTTATTCTGGGTTTTCTGGCATCAGCGGTTACAGCGGTTCTGGCGTTTCTGGTTGGTCAGGATATTCGGGTTATTCTGGAATTTCTGGATTTTCTGGGTCTGGCGTAAGCGGTTATTCTGGATACAGCGGATACAGCGGAAGCGGCGTTTCTGGTTATAGCGGCTATTCTGGAATTTCTGGTTATTCTGGTTCTGGTGTGTCGGGATACAGCGGCTATTCTGGCTGGTCTGGCATCAGTGGGTTTAGTGGCATTAGCGGTTATTCGGGCAGCGGCGTAAGCGGTTACTCTGGATACAGCGGGTTTTCAGGCTCTGGTGTATCTGGTTATTCTGGTTATAGCGGTTCAGGCGTTAGCGGTTATAGCGGATATTCTGGTATTTCTGGTTGGTCTGGTATCAGCGGATTTTCTGGATTTAGCGGTCAAAATGGTGGCGGCGGTGTTTTAGGTTTTTATGGCGCATTTCAAGACGTTACAAACCAAACAGCATCAAGCACAACCACAGCTTACGTTGTCAACATTGGCGTGACTGATGAAGCCAACGGTGTGTCGATTGTTTCTGGCAACAGAATTACATTTGCAAACGCTGGAACGTATAACATTGAATATTCAATTCAATTTGTTAATTCCGATTCCAACAGCGATAACGTTGACGTATGGTTGCGTAAAAACGGCACAGACGTTGCAGACAGTAACAGCATTTACAACATTCCGGGCACTTCACACGGTGGTTCTGGCGCATTGATTGCGGCTGTAAATTACGTTTTGACTGTTGCGGCTGGCGATTATTTGCAATTGGCTTGGGCTGTGAGCAGCACCACAATTTCAATTGCAACTATTGCGGCTCAAACAGGTCCAACCGTACCAAGAACTCCGGGCGTCATTGTTACCGCAACCCAAGTGATGTATACCCAAAGCGGGTACAGCGGCATTAGCGGTTATAGCGGATTTAGTGGAACAAACGGCACAAATGGCGCATCAGGAATTAGCGGTTATAGCGGTTATTCTGGAAGCGGAATTTCTGGTTATAGTGGTTATTCAGGATATAGCGGAAGTGGAATTAGTGGATACAGCGGATATTCTGGCGCACAAGGCATACAAGGTTTGTCTGGGTATTCAGGTTATTCAGGCATAAACGGTTCTACTGGTGCATCTGGTTATTCAGGCTATTCTGGAAGCGGTGTAAGTGGTTACAGCGGATATTCAGGCTATTCAGGCAGCGGTTTGTCTGGTTATTCTGGATTTTCTGGTTACAGCGGTGCAGGTTCAGGATTGATGACCTATGATTCTTTTACCGCTACTGCATCACAAACATCGTTTTCAACTTCGTTGTCGTACACATCAGGAAAAATTGAAGTGTATGTGAACGGCGTTAAAATGGTTAACGGCACAGATGTAACGGTGACAAGCGGCACGGCAGTTGTTTTTGGAACTGGTTTAGCAGTGAACACAAGGGTCGATTGCGTTTATCCTCACTAATACAACATGACACACAACAAAACACTATACGGTTTGAACATTGAAACCCAATGGGAACAAATCCTAGAATTGCACGTTTTGGCACTTGCCAAAGAACACAAACCCGATTGGTACAGGTGGCGCTTAACCAATAATTTTGAACGGGCTGTGTTCTTGAATGGCGACCCTGTTTTGCCGCGAGAAACAACTCGATATTTGTGGGCAAATCAAAATTTGTTGGGTGAATCAATTTTTGAAATTGGTTGTTCAACTGGATTTGGAAGTCAATTTTTGCCCAACAATGTCAATTACCTTGGCATTGATTACGACCCGTTAATCATCAACGTGGCAAAAGATCAGCGTTGGGGACAAAACAGACATTTCCAATGCGCTGACATCAACAACTTCAACATTCCTGATTGCGACACCATCATTGCGTTTGAAGTGATTGAACATTTAGACAATGGTTTGGAATTGATTGACGCATTGCAAAAAAAATGCAAACGTCTTTTGTTGACTGTGCCTTGGAAAGAGCCAAAAGGGTTTTGGGGTGAGCATCACAAATTGCATGATTTGGATGAATCGCTTTTTCCTGATTTCAAAATCAGTTACATCAATGAAAACGGTTATGTCAGTGAAGTTGTTGAGCCAATAAGCGCAACCAACAAATGCAATCTCATGTTGTTAAGGTGGGATTGTGTCTAAAGTTCTTTGTTCAATATCTACTCGGGGTAGATACTTCACAACTTTGCCGCTGGCGCTGCAAGCAATCATTAATCAAACACGACCTGTTGACAAGTTGGTGGTGTTTGACGACAACGATGACCCGCAGGATATGCGAAAAGAATTGGCGTATTCCTATTTTTTCCAAATGCTTGACATCAAAGGCATTAAATGGGAATGGTTGTATGCTGGCAAAAAAGGTCAACATCACAATCATCAAATTGCTAATACGATGGGTTATGAATGGGTATGGCGCGTTGATGACGATGCCATACCAGAGCCAAACGTGCTTGCAGATTTGTTGCGCTGGACACGTTTAAGCAACATTGGCGCAGTGGGTGGTTCAATACTCACGCCACCTTATTTGCCAGACACCAGCAAGTCAACGGGCAAAATCCAAGACATTGACAACGAGCCAAACATTCAATGGAATGTAATTTCCGATACCAAAGAAGTTGACCATCTGCATTGTTCGTTTCTTTATCGCGCTGGCGTTGTTGATTACAACACGGGTTTGTCGCGGGTGGCGCATCGTGAAGAAACTTTGTTCACTTATGCGTTGAAATGCAAAGGGTACAGAATCCTTGCCGTGCCTGATGCTGTGACTTGGCACATGAAAAACCCACAAGGCGGGATTCGTTCGGAAACACAAGCATCATTGTATGAACACGATGAACGCATTTTCCGCAACATTATTGGCAATCAAGAAAAAACAATTGTTGTTTTGAATTGCGGCATGGGCGACCATGTAGTGTTTAGCCATGTGCTGCCTGAAATAAAAAATCCTGTTGTGTTTAGTTGTTACCCTGAAATTGTTGAAGGCAGACCAATTGCCGAGGCGCAAGCATTGTTTGGCGACATTGACAGGTTTAATGTGTACAAAAAAATGCACCAATGGGGTTGGGTTGATACGTTAGAAAACGCATATCGAAAGCTGTATTTATGATTTTGATTGCTCCATACGCTCAAAAATTGGTCAACGGTGAGCGCAACCCAAAAAATTACCCGTTTTGGCAAGAAGTCATTGCTGGAATTACTGAGCCAATCATTCAAGTTGGTGTTGAAGGCGAACAACAACTTGTGCCTGATTTCCAAAAAAACTTAAAAATCAAGGATTTACGGGCATTAATTAAAGAATGTCGGATTTGGATTTCATGCGATTCTTTTTTACAGCACCTTGCTTGGGATGAGGGCAAACGTGGCATTGTGCTTTGGTCGGTGTCAGACCCATTGATTTATGGACATGACGAAAACATCAATTTGCTTAAAGACCGAGCAAATTTAGCGGAAAATCAATTTCTATGGTGGGATTCAGTAGCGTATGATTCCAAAAAATTTGTTGAAGCAACCGAAGTTTTAAAACACCTTTTAATGCCATGACCACCATAGACAAAACCGATGCCCGTTTATCCACCCATGAGGAAGTTTGCGCTTTGCGTTATGAAGTGATTAACGCAAGATTGAAGCGAATGGAGCAAATTATGATTACATCAGCAGGTTTGATGATTTGCAGCATGGCAAGTGTATTGTTTGCTTTTTTAGCGCACACAAAATAATGTGGAACTGTTCTCTCTCCTGCTCATGGCGCAAAGCGCAGTTGCTGCGATCAGAACTGGTTGCCAAATGCTTTCAGAAGGCAAAGCAGAGATTGATAAATTCAAGAAACAAGTCGAAGGCGGTGTAAAAGATGCCAAAGCTATTTACAAAGAAGTCACAGGCATTTGGGATTGGGTCAAATCATTGTTTGGTGTTAAGCCTGTTGCCGTGGAAAAAGCGGCAGCAAGTGTTGTGGTTAGTGAAAAACCTAAAACCACAAAACGCCAACCTGAACTGAGTTATGAAGAATACAAAGCCAAAGCAGTTCACGACATTTTTGAGCAACTGAAAATTTATTTTGATGTGTTGCGCCAGCTTAAAGAGCATTGTTTGGAATTGGAATCTCAAAGCAGCACGACTGAAAAGGTTGCCGACAATGCCATTGATTTGATTGAGATTCGCTGGCAAATGCGTGAAATGATGGTGCAAGTCAGGGAAGCAATGTCATGGACACCTGAAAGTTTGGGCTTGCAGGATTTGTACAGGCAGTTTTTAGAAACATACGATGACATACTAGAACAACAAGAGTTTGCACGGCAAATCAAACGCAGACAGGAAGTTGACGCAAAATGGCAACGCGAATTGCTCAAAAACCACAGAATAGACCGAGCAGTTCAAGTGGCAACGGTGCTAATTCTGGTTCTATGGATGTGGGGTCTGCTGCTATCGCTCAGATGGCGCGAGATGACACCCGATGGTTTGTTGTTGGGGTAGTTGTTTTGTCATGTGCTTTGTTTTTAATCTTGCCTGTTGGTGTTTTAATTTGGGTGGACAACCAAAAACGCCTTGGTGCTGTGGAAAGACGCATTGACCGTAAGATACAGCGACTTGAAAAGCTGGAAAAAGAACTGCAAGAGCAAAAGGAAAAATGATGCGCTGGTGGCTTTTTTTGATTGCTTGTTTGGTGTTTATTTATCATTCAGAGGATGATTACAGATACCCATGCCAAAACCCTGAGAATTGGAGTAACGATGAGTGCAAACCGCCAACCTGTCACGCAAACCAATCTTGCCCTGAATATTTTGAAAAAGATGGTCTCCAAAGATATAACGCAAGAACAACAAATTACCAGCGATAGATCATTTGTTATTCGGTGTTTAGCAGTTGGTATTTTGTTTATTGTGATTATTTTTGGATATTCAGTGGTCAAAGAAGCGCAACCATTGTTTTCCGAATCGCCAACTGACAAAGCAATCATTGCAGTTTTATCATTGATTTTGGGACAAGCAATTCAAATCATTGCCAATTACCTTAACAGTTCTAAACCATTGTTACCAACAACGCCATGCCCACCATCGTTGCCTGTTTCAACTTTGAACACGCCGACAACCACAATTAACACAATACCTAAACCAATCACGCCTGTTGCACCTGTTGCGTCAGTCACAACAACTGCATCAAAATCAAATAGGATTGCTGACGATGATTAACCCATACCTAATTCTTGGCGCATTGGCGCTATGCGTGGCGGCTTTCTTTGAAGGCATCCATTACAAATCATTGGAAGATCAAGCGGAAATTGCTAAACTTAATGAGCAAGCCCGACAAATTGAACAACAACGGGTGCAAGACGCAAACAATCACGCAACTAAACTAAGGCAAGCAAATGCAAAAGCTGACCAGCAAATTACTAAACTCAAGTCTGACGTTGCTTCTGGCGAGTTGCGGCTCAGTATCAGTGCCGTACAAGCCACCAGCAATCCCGCCTCTGCCACCAGAGTTGGGAGCGAAACAAGATGCGACATTGACCCAACGGCTGCTCAATCTATTGTCACCATCGCAGCAGACGGGGACAAAGCAATCCGACAATTGAACGAATTGATTGATTTTTACAACCAACTGAAAGGGTCAAAATGATTGAAAATTGGCAAACCTGTTTTAACCATGTGATGCAAAGTGAAGGCGGCTATGTTTGGGACAAAGACGATGCTGGCGGTGAAACCAATCACGGCGTGACCAAAGCAGCATGGGCAGCATACATTGGCAGACCTGTACATGATGGTGAAATGAAAGAGTTGACGCTGGAAGAAGTAGAGCCGTTTTACAAATCACGATATTGGGATGTGAACAAATGCGATGAATTACCCACTGGCGTTGATTATGTTGTGTTTGATTTTGGCGTAAATGCTGGCGTAAAACGTGCAGCTAAATTTTTGCAACAAGCCCTTGGAATTACTGCCGATGGTTCAATTGGCGAAGGCACGATTGAAGCTGCAAGAAACGTCAATACGCAAGAATTGATTGGCGCTTTTAGCCAAGTCAAAGATCAGTTTTATCGTGAACTGGTGCAAAAAAATCCCCATGACGAAAAATTCCTTCATGGGTGGTTGAATCGTGTTGCATCAGTGCAAAACACGGCAGATCAGATGGTTTAATCACAAAGGGATTCAATTACCACCCAAACAGCAATTGCAACGGCGGTAAAGAATCCTGCTCCAAAAAACAGGATTGTGCAAAGCATGAGGATGTTGTAAATATCGTCATCCATTGTTTTTCTCTTTGAGTTTGTCTGCAACTGCCCATATTGAGCCTAAAGTTAGCGAACGGTTTTCACGCAAAAGTGTTTCTAATTCTTCGCAAGTCAGGTCTACCCATTCGCGGTGTTGTGGTGTGGTGTAGAGAGGGATTCCAAAAATCATTGCTTTTCGTATTTCCTCAAGAGTAGCTGGCTCACCCTGCTCTTGCTTCTCTGCCTTGGGTTGTGGGTGAAAGTCGCTATGCTCTTTCATGGCCTCTCGGCTGAAAAAGCATGACGTAAACTCTTGCTCTTGCTTGGATTGTAAATATTGACAAACACAATTCCATTTTCCACATAAGTTACATGGCATTGCTTACTCCTTTATGCCGTGGGCGGCTTCAATGTCGTTGATTACAAGAATAATCCTGTCTTGCACAGGATAATCTTTACAAATATCTTTAAACGCCCTCCTAGCAATACTTTTCTTTTGCTCATTTGTTAGCGGCTTGCGGGGTTGTGGGTGGGTGTAGAGAGGTTTGCATGACCAACCTTCAAGCAACTTACCTTCTGGGTTGTCATACCAAATATCGTCTTCTTCGCCATTAGAGTCAATGGTCATCCACGCCACAGGCTCTTGCTTCTCTGCCTTGGTGGGTTGTGCAAGATATAAAGGAACTCGACCCTCTCCAGGTCTCTTGTAAATTGTTCCGCAACCTACGGAATCAAAATGTCTTCTCACTTCATCAATTTTTACCCAGCCTTCTACTGCGTTCCAGTATTCAAAAGGCTCATTTTGCTCTGCCTCTGCAATGGCTTGAAGCGCTTCCTTTGCGGCTTGGATTGCGACAGTAGTTGTATGGATTGGCCGTGTCTGTTCAACGTGATATTCCATCATGCTGATGCAGTCTTCAATCAGTTGTTTCATTTTTTCAATGCTCATCATCTTCTCCCCAAGGGTGGTTCACGGCATCAGCATATAAAGCCAAGCAACCACCAACAATAAAAATGACAACGATGCCGCCAACAACAATGTCAATCCAATCAGTCATTTTGTAACTCCTGAATAATTCGTTTACGCCAGCCGCTTGCTTTGTTTTCAATCAAACGGTATTTGTAGCAACCATTGCCAATGTATTCTTTGTCAATTTCGTGGCTACCAAATCGAGATTTACGCAAATGCCGCAATTGTGCGCTGATGCTTGCTGGCGGGTCGTTTGTAATGTCGGCAATGTCTGCAAGTGTGTACCAACCACCATCCTGAATTGCATTCCACACACGCAGCAATTGACCTGTCAAACGCGCATCATCACGCGATGGCACATAATCATCACCATCAAACCTCAATTCTAAATTTGTCATAAAGTACCTTTTAAAAGAAGTTCAAGCAAAGCCACCACAACCATTGCGGCGGCAAGCAACTCAAAATCATTCATTGATTTGTTCGCCTTTTTCCATTGCCTCCGCAATTCGTCTTGCAGCATCGGCAATTTTTTCAGGCTCAATATTTACGCCAAACGGGATGCTTGACAGAATGGCATGAGCAGCCAGCGCATAGTACATTTTGAATGTTTCAGACATGGTTGTTTCCTTAAAACGGGATTTCAGAATCGTTAAAGTCATCTTTTGGCAAACCTTCGTAAGTCGGTTTTTGTGGGCGTGGCTCATTCAAAAAAGCCCAACCAGCCCAACCTCCCTCCATTAACGGCAGGTTGTCGATTTTCAGCATCAAACCATTTTTTGTGTCAATGACAGAGCCAATGCGTTGGTAGCGGTTTTTGGTTTTACCTTCTTTTTGGTAAGTGCCAACAACCGTGCTGACCTCATAAACTGTTTTGGACATTTTTTACTTTCAAGTGTGAATCAGGGTTTTCAAAGTTGCAATGCGTTGTTCTAGTTCGGTTAAAAACAAATGCACTTCATTTTCTAAGTTGGCAATGTATTTGTCGTCACGCTCAATGCGAGTAATAAACAACTGCAAACCTTCGGGCGCTCGTGGGTCAAAACTTACAAAGTCATTCCACAAACGATTGGCGCAAGCCATTTGCCACTGGACTTGCGGCATATATTTGGTCGGCATCTTGCCAGCCAACAAAGTATCAAAATGCGTTGCGGTGTTTGGGCATTTGATCTCGACCATTCCATCATCACTCACCAACCCGTCTGGCGAGGCAGCGCACATTGGCAAAAATGGGTGGTCAATGATTCCTACCTCATCAACCAAAACATTCTTGCTTGCTTCATAAGCAGCACGGGCATACGGCTCGGTTTCTGTACCCCAATCCATCGCAGCATTGCTGAATGATTCTTGTTTTTTGCCTGTCAATCGTTCGCAAATCAATTGCGTCATGTAGTTTTCACGGCTGGTTGAATACCCTGATTTGGTTTTGGCGATAACGTCAGCCACTTTGCTGGCGGTCACTTTGCCCAATCGGGCTTCAAACCATGCGTCTGTGCGTTGCTCCATTACAAACTCGCTTTCTTTGCGTCTTTAGCTGCAATCATTTTTTTCTGCCAATGTTTATCCATGCCACAGGCTTTGTAAGCCTCAAGATAAACCTTTTTGAGTTGATCTTCATCTGTTGCGTCTTGAATGGCAATCAAGTGGTCAGCCATTACATTAATGTCAACGCTTGCAACTTCATGCGTTGTTTCGTCAGCGTCTGGTGTGCCTTCAATTGGAATAGCAAACGCTTGAAAACAAGCGTATTTGTACGCAGCAGACATGGCTTTGTTGGTTGCCTTGTCGCCACTATCCATTGCCTCGCCAAACGTTTTTACTGTGTGTTTAGACCCGTCTTCAACGGCAACAAAATCAAATTCAACTTCAACGGTCACATAAAACAATGTGCCACCTGATTTGCTTTGGCGCTCTAAGCAATCGCGTTTTAAAACTCGCGGCAAAATACACAAACCATTTGATGCCAACAAAGGCGCAATGGCTTGATACACATCGTCAATGCCTCGAAATTTGTATCCGCTGCCTTGACTGTTTGTGCGAGTTTTGCCAATACCAACAACAGACAGCGCACCTTGCACTTTGTTGATTGATTCATAAACTTTCATCTTCAAGTTTCCTTTCGTTTTGTGCAATTAAGCGAAAAATTACATTGTGTTCTTTGGTAGACAACAAATGGTCGATGGTTTCACGGTCGCCATTAACAGACACAGCTACAACTTCGTAATCTAAGCCCTCGTCTGTGAATTCGTATTCAATGAACAAATCTCGCTCACCGAGAATTTCATCCATTGACATTGGGTATTCAAATGTTTCAAAACTAATCATTTGACGCACCACAACATATGAACGAGAAAACCAGCGGCAAACGCCAACGTGATGTACACCCAAAATTCAGCATTTGAAGCTGGTTCGTCTTTGAATACAGGTGTTTGATATTCAAGCTGGTTGTTGTGCTTGACGGTGTTGGGAAACGCCTCGTCAAGTGTGCGTGGGTACTGTCGAGTTGTTGGGTTGAGGTCTTGCATAATGTGCTCCTTAAAAGACCGCAGATGTTGCGGCATGAATAGAAGTGTACAGCAAAATTTACAGATAACGCAACAATTTGCAAAATATTTTCATTGTGTTGTATTTTTGTCAATTTACCTATACAATTCGCTCATGACAAAAGAAGATGCTATCAAACGTGCAGGCTCACCTAGTGAGCTTGCTAGGCTGCTTGGATGCTCTAGGCAAGCTGTAAACAACTGGGTCAAACTACCTATGGGTAGGCTATGGCAGTTAATGGTCTTGCGACCTGATTGGTTCAAATGAAATTTGCTTTAATGGCATTGATGGCTGTATTGGCAATGGAAGGCAAACCAGAATGGATGCTTTTCGTGATCTTTTTTTTGGCATACTTGAAAACTTGAGGTATGATTGTTTGAAAGACGCTTGGCGGCGTTTCGTAGTGGGGTTACACATGGAATCTGCTGGTACTACGCCAGTCCGCCAACATTCGCAAGAATGAGATTCCAGGTGTAGCCCCTTTTTTTTGGGTTGAAAATGAAAATTAAAAATTGGTCAAAGTTTCAGCATTTCAAAGATAGGAAACCACCTTGGGTCAAGTTGTATCGTGACGTTTTAGACGACATGGAATGGTATGAGTTAGACCCACTTGCTTGCAAAGTACTTGTGATGTGCTGGTTAATTGCTAGTGAAGATGAGGGTAGGCTGCCAACATCAAAAAATCTTGCATTTCGTTTAAGAATGACAGAAAAGCAAACTATTGATTGCTTAAACAAGTTGTCTCATTGGCTGGAACAAGATGATATCAATGTGATATCACAGCAATATCAAATTGATAGTCTAGAGACAGAGAGAGAGACAGAGAGAGAGACAGAGAGAGAGACAGAGAGAGAGACAGAGACAGAGACAAAGAAAGCAACTAGCGTTGCTTGCCCACCAGATGTTTCAAAACAAGTTTGGGATGATTGGCTACAACTTCGTAAAACAAAAAAAGCATCTGTGACAAACACGGTTGTAAGCGGAGCAAGAAAAGAATCTGAAAAGTTGGGTTGGTCACTTGAGCAATTTTTGGTTGAATGGTGTACTCGTGGAAGTCAAGGGTTAAAAGCTGAATGGATTAGCAAAGACAATCCGATGAGCAAAACTGGTCAAACAAATCAAACGGTAATGTCTGGATTAACTCGTGGTTTAGTCGGAGGTGGGAATGTACGCTTACTCGGAAACTGATTTTTGTGATGCTGAAAGTGGGCTTGACTACATTTTTGGTTATATGGGCGCAATTTACGGTGCATCATTTAACCGACATTGGGAAGGCATGGATTTGGGTTTGGTCAGGCAAGTTTGGCGTGAAAACCTTGGTCGGTTTCTTACATACAAGCCAAGCCTTGATTTTGCTTTGCGTAAATTGAATTCAGATTACCCACCATCGGCGCTTAAATTTCGTGATTTGTGCAATGCTGGTCCAGAAATTCCAATCAAACCTTTGCAATTGGTCACACATCAAAAAACAGAGCGTGAATTGGCTGAAATTGAACGTCAAAAACAGATTGCTTTAAAAAGATTAGAAGAATTAAAAAACGAGATGAAAGGCAAGGTGGTATGAATGAGTTGGTTAATCAGTCAAGCCTTAATGAACTCGCTTTGTTTGCAGGAGCAGGCGGCGGAATACTTGGTGGAAAACTTCTCGGATGGCGAACAGTCTGCGCCGTTGAATGGGAAGCCTATCCAGCAAGCGTACTGTGCGCCCGACAAAATGACGGTATTCTCCCGCCTTTCCCGATTTGGGATGACATTCAAACCTTTGACGGAAGACCGTGGCGAGGAATTGTGCAAGTTGTATCAGGAGGCTTTCCTTGTCAAGACATATCAGCCGCTGGAAAAGGCGCAGGAATTGACGGAGAGCGAAGCGGAATGTGGCGAGAAATGGCGCGGGTGGTTAGCGAAGTACGACCCAGATACGTCTTTGTGGAGAACAGCCCAATGCTCGTTACTCGAGGACTTGAACGAGTCATTGGAGACCTTACCGCGCTCGGGTATGACGCGAAGTGGACTGTTATGGGAGCTGCCGATGTTGGAGCAAACCATCAAAGGGACAGAATCTGGATTGTTGGAAAAATGGGCAACGCCAACCACAATGGACAAATTGCCACCCAAATCTCAACAAGCATTGTTGAAAGAAGCAACACAAGCCAGATCTGGGCGCAGCAAACCAGCGAATTTGCGCGACCAAGTGAGCAATATGCAGAATTGGCCTACACCGACAGCGCACATGGCAAAAGAAACCAATGCGCCAAGCGAACACAATCGAAACACACCAACATTGACAGCCCAAGTGAATTGGGCAACTCCAACAGTTTGCGGAAATTACAACAGGAAGGGACTAAGCAAGACAAGTGGAGATGGTCTTGCAACTCAAGTTGGTGGCAAGTTGAACCCAACGTGGGTAGAGTGGCTGATGGGGTGGCCTCTAGAGTGGACAGACTTAAAGCCATTGGAAACGGTCAAGTACCCTTATGCGCCGCAACAGCATGGAGAATCTTAAGTGAATAAACAAGAAGCACACCAAATTCTTGACAAAGTGAAAAATGGAATCTGGCAACCCCAAGAGCAAATCACAATTGCACTCATCCTTACAGGCGATATACGATCAACAAGTAATCCATTACGCAAAGATGGCGATGTGTCCTGCTACGTTAGATCACGCACGTTATATGGTGAAGCAGCTTATGAACGAGCCTTCGGGAATGTTCAAGAATTTGGGCGCAGACGTGAAAGCGAAGATTGATGAAAACAAATCCAGAGGCGTTGAAACAAGCAATTCGGATACTGACCAGCATTGAGGGTTTAAACGTCACGCAAACTTTGGCAATTTTTCAAGTTGTTGACCTTTTGGACAACCACATGGAACAACAAGACAAAAATGATGACACTAATCATCATCCAAATTGGGATGAAATTTTGAAAGAAGATGAAGATGAGACGAGCAGCCCGAATTGATGCCAATCAACAACAAATTGTGTCAGCACTACGGGCGGCTGGCGCATACGTTTGGGTTATTGGTTTACCTGTCGATTTGCTTGTTGGATACCGAAACCACACATGGTTGATGGAAATTAAGACAAATGAAAGGAAAAAATTGACAAAGTTGCAGCAAGAATTTTTTGAACATTGGATTGGCGGCACATTGTGTCGAGTTGACAACGCAGAAGCAGCCCTAAGAGCAATCGGGGCAACAAGGACAAATGATGAGCGCTCATGAAGCAATTGATTACATTTTAAAAAACCGCAAAGAATTTGCAGCCGCAAAAGCAAAACGCTGCCACCTCGAAGAATTTAGAAAGTCCAAGAAGGCTTTACTGATGACAGAAGCCCTTAAAACAGGCATAGAGGCGGCAAACGCACAAGAGCGATACGCATATAGCCACCCAGACTATCAAGCCCTTTTAGAGGGTTTGGCTGCGGCTATTGAAATCGAAGAATTCCTCAAGTGGGGAATGGAAGCTGCAAGGATGCGGGTTGATGTTTGGCGATCAGAAGAAGCCAGCAATCGTATGACGGATAAAGCAACACAATGAACACGAAAAAACACGCAATACACACAGTCGAATCTTTGTTGGCTAGAACAATTGAATTCGGTGATTGTTTGGAGTGGCAAGGATACTTTGCAAACGGAACACCTTATGTCAGCAACAACGGAAAGATGACCAGCGTTAGAAGATTGTTTTCTGGTTTGTTGGGCAAAGATTTTGTGGCAGGTGGGTTTATCGTGCCAAAGTGCGACAACCACCGATGTATCAATCCAGACCATGCTATGCGTTTAAGTCGCGCCAAAATGTCATCACGCAATGGCAAACGTGCGGTTCAAAGCATTGCAAAAAGGCTTAAGATTCAAAAGTTTAAGCAACAAACCGAAGGTAAATTGTCATGGGACAAAGTGGATGAGATACGAGCCACCGATGTGCCTTCTCGGGTTTTGGCTGAAAAATTTGGCGTAGACAAGTCGTTGATTTGCAGGGTACGCACTGGACAAGCTTGGAAACGGATAGAAAACAACATTTTTGCGGGGTTGCTATGACACTAGACGAGATCAGGAGCATGAATTGAGAAAACGATGCCGAAGGAAGATTTGGTCAACCGAAATTAACCCAATCGCACACGCAATCGCTGGCGCAAGCATCACAGACAAACAAAGTTTGGACAAATTGCGTTTAGGTGAATTGTCTGCGCTGGAATCAATGCGTATGGGGCAAGGCACATTGGAAGATTGGCGAATGCTTGCCGATATGATGAACATTTGCGAGACATTTGGAAACAGCGGCATTGGCGCAGAAGCATTGCCAGATTGCCAAAAAGCGCAAGATAGCTTGTACAAAGCCGCAAAACGATATGAAACAACCAAACGCATGGGATTAGATGGTGCTGGCATACAAGCGTTGCGTGATGTGCATGAATGGCACGACTTGCAAAGAAACAGCGTGGCAAGGTCAATTTACGAGAAAATGATTAAAAAAACAGTTAATAGGCTGCTTTCTCGTGCTGGTGAAGTGGTTGTAATATGAAAATCCCCAAACATCAGTACATCCGAAGCCCACAATTGTTGAGAGCAGCAGGTAAGATTGAATGCCAGCATTGCGGAATTGACGATGGCACGGTGGTAGCAGCACACACAAATTGGGGTGGCGGCAAGGGTAGAAGTATCAAAGCTGACGACAATTTAATTGCCAGCCTGTGTTCAAACTGCCATTTCCAAATAGACCAAGGTTGGGTCATGTCACGGATGCAACGCAAAGTGATGTGGATTGTGGCTCATTACAAAACGGTGCGAAAATTGGTCATGCAAGGTTTATGGCCTGAAATTGTGCCGATACCACACAATCCAGAATTTGACGAAATCCTGAAAGACGCTCATGTCACTCACTAAAAAACCCGATGGCTGGTATTTCAACACCAATGGACCACACAAAACAGTCAACGAAGCGCTGAAAGCCGTGCAAGGCACAAGCGCAGTTGCCGTTGAAAAAAAACAAGGCAAATTGACGTTTGCGCTTGACTATCACAAGACCTATTCAGCCGACCCAAAGTTTTGGAACGTGTTTATTCAACTTGTTTGGCTGCGTAAAGACAAAGTTTATTGCGTCAGCCATGCCACAGATCAAAAAGAGATTGACGACCTAATGGATTCAATCGGCAAAATCATTGGCAAAGACATGGTGATTCTGACCAATGGACAAGCCAAGAAACCGTACTGCGACAAACACGGCATTGACATTGACATTTGGATTGACAACAACCCGCTGCACATCATTGAATCACCACCACAATAATGCCAAGCGTACCCACTCAAACCAAATGCTCAACGCTTGGTTGCAAGAACGAGCGCAGCAAAAAGAATAGTTTTTGTTTAGAACACGGTGGGTACGATGTTTATAAAGGCAAGAAGTCAGACAAACGCGCAGACTTTAACGCCATGTACGACAAGATAGGTTGGAAACGCATAAGAGCAGCGCAACTATCACGACAGCCGCTGTGCCAAGCCTGTCTCATGGATAAAAGATTTGTTGCTGCCTCGGTCGTAGACCATTTGTTCAGTTGGTCGCACATAGGCAAAGAAGCGTTTTATAACAACATCTTCCAAAGCCTATGCGCTAGCCACCACAGCGACAAGACAAACCTAGAGCATCAGGGCATATATCGGCGCTATCACAACGGCGCACACACCGACTATGCCCTCCATGCGTATCAGTACCTAGTCACAGCAACCCAAGGCTACATAGGGCAAGACGGGCAAGCATAAGACAGGAAAACAGGCTAGAAAC
>Ga0208382_1000356_pt1 | contig 16585 bp, 19 predicted proteins | sample CryBogCBE28Sep08_FD_184582 | JGI IMG/M metagenome (GOLD analysis project Ga0208382, IMG submission 184582) | Freshwater microbial communities from Crystal Bog, Wisconsin, USA - CBE28Sep08 (SPAdes) | ecosystem: Environmental > Aquatic > Freshwater > Lake | place: Crystal Bog, Wisconsin, USA...
TTATGTATGTGTTTAAATAGTTCATATGAAAAGAAACCTGCTAATAGTATTACGAACCTGCACACGGGTTAACATGGTTAATGATGCAGGTCGCGGCAGATACATCAAAACATCTAAACACGATCTAGTCAATCACTGTATCAGCAGTTTGGTTGACAGTATTAACCAAGTTCAAACTCATGATGTAAAATTGGTTGTCTTAGACGATCACAGCACTCCCGAAGCAGTCGCTGACATCCAAACTATAATTGGTCATTGTAAATCGCCGGTGGAATTTATAGCCCTCGATCAAGTGTCGGGCAACGGTCAAAGTCTAAACGAAGTCTATAACATTGTTGAACAACAAGCTACAGATCTCTGGTATCATGTCGAGGATGACTACCTACATCGTCCCGAAGCCATTCAGGATATGATTGACAGCGTGGTAGAGTTTGAAGGCATTACTAAACAAATGGTAGCCATTAACCCGCACGACGATATTTGGAGATATAAATTCCAAATCTACGAAAGTATCCTATTGTTAGGGCCGTATCGTCACTATAGAACTGTAAAGCATTCTACTGGCACTTGTTTGGCCAGTCGTAAGATCTACAACAAGTATAAAAAATACTTTCGTGATACTGCTACACTTATTATTAACAATGCTGATTGGGCAGAAGACAAGTCTATCAACCTAGTTTGGCAACAGCCCGATGTTATGCTATTCAGTCCTATTCCTGGCGTAGGATTCCACATCATGGATGAAAACGGCAAAGACCCCTATGCCAACATTGACAAGTTATGGGATAGTGTGCCTAAACTTTGGGCTAATTCAGAAACAACTCAGTTTGCTATTGTCAGTATGTACAATGATGCACACGCCGAACTTGGTCAAGTAACCTGGCCTAACAAGGAAGCCTATGCAGAAAAACACGGCTACGGCTCTTACTGCAAGACTGAAGACTTTATCAGCCAACCTATTCACTTTGAAAAATTAGTAATAATGTTGGACATCATGAAAGCCAATCCCGACCTAGAATGGGTTTGGTGGCTTGACAATGATGCTATTATAACTAACGATGAAATTAAATTAGAAACCATTGCCGACCCCGACTACCATGTTATTATCACCACAGACATTGCAAGCCTTAATTCAGGTAGCTTTATGGTGCGTAACAGTCAACAAGGTCGAGGCTGGTTAGAATTTATTTTGGATAAAGGACTAGGACATTACAAAGACAATCGTTGGCCCGAACAACAGCCTATGACAGACTTCTATGTTAAATTTGAAGATATCATCAAGGTCGTTCCACAGCGTACAATGAATAGTTACGAATATCAAATCTACGGAGTGGATCCGCATGACCAACTGGATACCAGCGGTCAATGGCAACCTGGAGACTTTGTACTACACATGCCTGCTATCCCTAATCTCACAAGACTACAAATTATTGAGCAAATTACTCAAAGGAAATAAAATTTATGACTCTCGAAGAAATGTTAGTAAAGACCGGTAAAAGAGAACAAGCCTTTAGGCTAATGATCGAACATCTACAAACTGTTAAGGATCCTTTAATTATTGAAACAGGCTGTGCTCGCCCGCCGCATCCAGAATGGGGCAATGAAGATGTTAGTTTCAAAGACGAAGGATTTAGCACACGACTGTTTGATGCCTATATTACTGATAATGGTGGAGAATTTTATTCTGTAGATATTACTCCAGAACACGTAGAGTATGCACAGTCTCTGGTCAGTGAAAATACACAAGTGACCTGTAGCGATAGTGTAGAATTTTTATGGCAAGCTAATCAACAATTAGCTGAACAAGATCAATTTGTTGACCTGCTGTATCTTGACAGCTACGATTACAATGATGATACAGATGATAAGTTCCTAAGCCCTGCTCATCACATTAAAGAATTAGCAGCTATTATAGGTCGACTACGACCCGGCTCACTAGTTGCAGTAGATGACAACAACGGCTACAAAGGCAACCGTACCGGTAAGGGTATGTACGTTGAGGAATTCATGGAAAGCCTAGGCAAGCCGCTGATCTATGATGGTTATCAATTAATTTGGAAATTCTAAAATGAAGACTTATGATTGTTTTATGTTTTTCAACGAATTAGATTTGTTGGAAATTCGATTACAAGAAATGTGGGATGTTACTGACACATTTGTTATTGCCGAAGCCAATATGGGACACAGCGGCAAGCCCAAGGATTATATTTTATTAGATAATTGGGAACGCTTCAAACCCTACGCTGATAAAATTAATAGAATTCAGGTAGACAACTTTCCAGAAACTGCTACTACAGGCATGGACCGTGATAGGTTTCAACGGGGTTCTTTAGCCCGCGGACTTACAGAAATTCAACCAAAAGATTTGATTGTTATCAGCGATCTAGACGAAGTTCCTAGAGCTGAACTGATCGCAATGATTAAAGAGGATGAGGAATCTTGGGATCGTTATATCTTATCTATTCCTATGTTTCAATACAAACTCAACTACATGAAGTATTTTGAAGTAGGTAAGAATCCTAATATTATGGTTGTTCGCGGTCGTGCTTACGAAAACCCACAACAAGAGCGTGAATATACATTTCCTTGGACACCTAAACCCGACAATCTAGTAATGGTAGATCACGGAGGTTGGCATTGGAGCTACTTTGGAGATGACCAACATGCTATTACCAAAATTCAAAACTTTGCTCATACAGAAACTGATACACCTGATATGATTGCTCGTCATAATATTGAGTGGATGATCCAAAACAAATATGGGCATCATGGTGTTAACTATCACGAACGCTTTGACATTGTTCGTGTCGATGACTACTTTCCAAAATGCATCACAGAGAATCTAGATAAATGGCAACATATGATTGTTCCTAATGCTGCATTCCGTGTTGAAGATTTATATAGATAAGGATTAAAATGAAGGTATATAATTGTTTTCAATTTTATAACGAACTCGATATTTTAGAAATAAGACTTAAAGAGGGTTGGGATACTACAGATATATTTGTTATTACAGAATCTAACTTTACACATTCTGGTAATCCTAAGCCATATTACCTATTGGATAATTGGGAACGTTTCAAACCCTATGAGGACAAGATTCGTAGAATTCAAATCGATGAATCTATCGAAGAACAGCGACAAGTGATGCCCGGACATACTGACGAATGGGTTCGAGAAAAGTATCAACGCTGGGCCCTAGAAAAAGGCCTTATCGACCTAGAACCAGAAGATATTATCATCATCAGCGATCTAGACGAAGTTCCACGAAGCGAAGTTATTGAAATGATCAAAGAAGATGAAAACGACTATGATCGTTATATTCTAAACATTCCTCACTTTCACTTTAGATTTAACTATATGAGAACAAGTCCGCACGTGGCGTTTGCTAACATTATGGTTGTAAGAGGGCGAGTATTTACTAATACAATGTCGGAAAGAGAATATACATTCCCTTGGTTCACTCCTCCTGCAAATACAGTAGTGCTAGAACACGGCGGATGGCATTTTACAGATTTCGGCAACGACGAACACGTTATCAATAAATTAAAGAGCTTCTGTCATCTTGATCAGAACAATCCAGAAATACTTGACAAGATTAATATTGATTGGTTGATTGAAAACAGATACGACAGAGATCTAAGTTTTACAAAGAAATTTGACATTGTTGAGCTTGATGACTACTTTCCAGAATGTATCACTAATGATCAAGAAAGATGGAAAGATATGATAATTTCTAACACAGAAGGTTGTGTTACAGATTTTTATCCTTTATAATAAACAGATAGGAAATATAAATGCCAACTTTTAGTCATTCAGGAACAACAGGTGATACCTTTTGTAGCCTAGTAATACCAAAGATTGTAGGCGGAGGTGACTTTTATCTCAAACTACATAATTTAGAAAATATTCTTCCACCTGGTTGGTCCAACAAAGGTACACGACACGAAGGTCGTATGACTCAGAACGATTTTGATATGATGGAGGAATTAGTCAAACATCAGCCTTATATTAATTCGTTCAAACCCTGGAACGGTGAATTTATCGATTACGAATTAGAAAAAGCTTCACAAGAAGAATTTAGAGAAACACATATTCGACCTAGAAATTTTACCAACCAACAGGCAGCAGCACAAGGGCTTGACACAAATTATCACATTCGTGCACTACAAATGGATCCCTGGATGGAATGCCGTGAAGAGCGAAAATTCCCAGGCCGCCCTATTGTAATCTTTAGAGGCCCTCATTACCAAAGCGGTAATGAATTACAAAGCCCTGTATGGATGGATTTTATTAATCGGGGTCTTGCTGAACAAGCAGTTTATGTAGGCATCGAATCAGAACACGCTTGGTTTGAGGACACACTTAAAGTTCGTGTTCCACATTACCGTACACCAGATTTCATGGAATTGGCTAGAGTCTTAAAGGGCTGCGAGCTGTTTATTAGTTCGATGAGTTCGCCTAGTGCCCTAGCATTATGCTTAGGAACCACTATGTGGCTCGAAACTCGAAAGAATGAACAATGGGAACGCCATGAAAATAACTATCCCTACAGACTGAACATTAACTATTTTTAAGGAAACTAAAATGACAACAGAAACACATCGCCTTCCATTGGAAGCAGGTTACACAGACGCTCGTGGAACCATCCTACCTATCGTACATGATTTTGCCAATGTGCAAATGATCACTTCAGTTGCAGGTGCTCTTCGTGCAAATCACTATCACAAGACTGATAGCCACACCTGCTATTTGGCAACAGGTTCAATTGACTTTTACTGGCGTAATCACGGCGAAACTACTATTCACAAAGAAACATTGCCACAAGGTTCCTTGTTCAAAACTGGACCACTAATCGATCACGAAATGGTTTTCTTGGAAGACTCTATCATGGTCTGTGTATCAGAAAACAAACGTGATGCCGACACCTACGACGAAGATATCGTTCGCTTTGAAACTCCTTTGCACGTACAATATGAAGCTCTACAATAATTGCCGTTGCTGTGATAATGCCAAGTTAACAACTTGGTTATCACTACCCCAGTCGCCTGTTGCTAATGCATTGTTTGTAGAACCCAACTACGAACGATATCCATTAGATCTTAACTACTGCTACAACTGTGGTCATCTACAGTTGGCAGGTGCTCCTGATCCAGATGGTGTGTTCTCCGAATATCGCTATCGTTCGGGTGTGTCTAACTCGTTTAAGAAACACTTCAAACAATATGCTTCAGAAGTTGATGCGCTGTTTGCAGGTAATACCACTAAGTCTGTTTTAGAAATCGGCAGCAATGACGGTTACTTATTAGAGCAGTTTAAAGAATTAGGTTGGTCCACTATTGGTGTGGAACCTTCGGAATATCTTATTGAGGATCACGCTGCCAAAGGTGTTGATCTAGTCACCGGATTTTTCAGTACTAGTCTAGTACAAGAAAAAGGTTGGACAGGCAAGTTTGACTTAATCTGTGCTAACAATGTTTTGGCACATATTCCAGATATGTTAGATGTAGTCAAAGGTATCAGCCAAGCACTTGTGCCCGGTGGAACATTGGTTGTAGAGTGCGGAGACCAATCTGGAATTATTTCCGGTAAGTATCTAGACAATGTATATCACGAACACATCGATTACTATTCTCCCTACAGCTTTTCTAAACTATTAGAACGAGTAGGAATGACTGTGGTCAATGTAGAGAAAATGGATACACATGGTGTCAGTTTTAGATTGACTGCTAAGAATTTAGTAGCCGATAACACTCTTACATTTGCTCCATTAGATATGGATAGTGCATTACATAGCGTTATTTCCGGTATTGCTGCTAGACAAGAAAAAATGTCTGCGTTGATCAACGGACGACCTTTTGTTGCCTACGGTGCTGCTGCCAAGGCTGTTACCGCTCTATACACCTTAAACATGGTTGATGAAAAACTAGTGGGTGTTGTAGATGACAATGAGTTAAAACAAAATTGTTATTTCCCAGGAACTAACATTATGATTACTAGTCCTGCTGAATTAGACAAAAACGCATTGGTTGTGATTACTGCGTGGAATGTCTATGAGGACATTAAGAATAAGTTAGTCGAACGAGGACACACAGGAGAAATCCTCTGTATGCAATAATATACGGTACTGGTAAGTGGGCCGGCTTTGTAGGACAAAAATTAAGGTCCTTAGATATCGGTCCAATTTTTATCGGTAGTAATCCCGAAGTTTCTACATATAGTAGAGATGATGCAGAATTACGATCACTTAAAAACTTACCGGTATTCATTGCTTCTTCTACAAAAAATCATTTGTTAGATTTAGAACACGCATTAACACTATCGCCTAGTGCTGTGTTTATCGAAAAAGGATTTTTAAATGCTGAAGATAAAGTCAAGGCTAAACAATTAGTCAAAGGCACTCCTGCATTTATTATGAGCCAATATCGATATAGTCAAGTGTTTGATGTAGAAGAATTCAATGATTGTGTTATTAGTTGTAATTTTAATTGGACCATCACAGGTAGTGGTATTCACGAATGGGCCTATCACCTAGTATCCTTAGATAATTACATTAATAAAACTAATAACGAAATGTATATTAAAGAAGCAGGAACATACAATGCGGGTTCTTCTACATTGACTATTCAAGAAGGGCAAGAACGCTCACTCTTGGTAGATGTAAAAACTGAACACAATGATATACATATTGAATTAGGTAAAACTAATCAATTAACAATAAAAAATAGTGACAAGAAATTAGAGTTTATTAACGAAGATTGCTTGGCAATACAAATCAAAGATGCTATTATTAATGGCAGCAATAACAAAAAACTAGAAAGGCTATAAAATGAAGATTTTAATTTTGGGTTCAGATGGATTTATCGGTTATCACTTAACATCCTCTATCCTGCAAGACGATAGATTTAAAGATGCTACCATTGTTGGTGTAGACTTTAATCGTGCTAGAACAGATATGATTCCTGCAGATGATAGATTTACATTTCATCAAATGAACATTCTAAAGGAACGTGATACCATTGATCAAATGATCCGCGATGCAGATGTTATTTTGCCTTTGGTTGCTATTGCTACTCCTAAAGTCTATGTTGAGCGTCCAATGGATGTGTTTGAATTAGACTTTGAAGAAAATCTTCGTGTTCTAAAAGTGATTCACGCACTAGGTAAACGAGTAATTTTCCCATCTACTTCAGAAGTCTATGGTAAAGGTGTTGCTCCATTTGACGAATCAGAAACAGATTTAGTCTATGGTCCAATCAAATACTCACGCTGGATCTATGCTTGCTCCAAGCAGTTGCTAGATCGTGTTATCTTTGCTATGAATCAAAAGGCTCCTATGCGATTCACATTGTTCCGTCCATTCAACTGGGTTGGTCCATACCTTGATTCTTTGGAATCTTCTAGCGAGGGCTCTTCACGCTTGATCACACAATTGATCAACGATGCTCGTATCAAGAAAGAAGTTACTCTAGTCGACGGTGGTCATCAAAAGCGTTGTTTTACAGATGTTCGCGACGGTGTTGAAGCATTGAAACTAATGTTGTTAAATGAAGATGCTGCTGACGGTAATATCTACAATGTTGGTAATCCTTGGAACAACTTCTCTGTTCGTGAAGTTTCTACTAAGTTGATCGATCAATTGAAAGAAAAGAATCTAGTCGACGGTGATGTAGCAATCAAAGTTAAATCTAGCGGCGAGTTTTACGGTGCAGGCTATCAAGATGTTAGCAACCGTGTTCCTAGTATCAATGCCATTGGCAATGACCTAGGCTGGACTCCGCAATATACTTTTGAACAATCTTTAGAAAATATTCTTAACAGCTTGAAATGAAAGTAGCATTAGTTGCCGGGGGACAACCCCGGTTTACTCCTGAATTTAAACATCTGCTGGGTCAACTCCGAGGATTTGATTCGGCAGATCTTTATATGACTCTATGGCGTACAGACTGGGCAGAAACTCCCGAGCAAGCTAGAGTTAAAATAGAATCGATTCTACCCGATAATTTTAAATTGTCTAGGGTACAAATTGTTGACGAACCTGAGCACGAATTACCTCCTCACCCGAATGAGCTTGCGCCGCGTGAGCCGGAAAATGTTCGGTGGTGGTATCATCGTGTAATGAGTCAGCTGACTAGCCTTACCATGGCACACGATCTTATTGATCAAGAATACGATGCTGTAGTTAGATTTAGATTAGACGGAATGTTAACTGAACCGTTGGATATGCGTACATTGCCAATTTCCAACGACTCTGTTATATTTCCAAAGTCCCCCAAATCGGGTAATAACGCTACAGATCAATTTGCTATAGGTTCACAAGAATCAATGCGTGTATATTTTAGTCTTAGTAAAGAAGTTAAGACTATGATCCCTGCATTAGACCCTATGTGGTATCAGCCGGCACATCATCGCGGCAATTGGGGACCAGAACAAATGCTAGAAGATCACTTGACTAACAACAATAAAAAGATTGTGTTTGGTAATTTTGATCATGTGTTTAATATGTGGGGCCGTTCTCGATTCACTGACAAACACCTACATCACAGAGTGGTACAAGACCCTACCGAACAATGAGTGTCATCAAAGAACTGAAAGGCCACTCTGGCAGTCAGGTTTTATTAGTTCAAGATCAAATTACCTTTGTTAGAAAAATAGGCAATGTAGATCGAAATTTAGAAAGATATCTTGCTCTTTCTAAACTAGGTCTGCGTGTGCCTAATATTATAGATCAAAGTGTTGATTCCTACGATATGGAATACATACATAATCTAGATATTAAAAACTATCTCTTTAAAAATCAGATACCTGATCTTTTCAATTTTATTAAAAAAACAATAATACAACTATCTGCTAATAGTGTTGACAAAGACTATACAGCAGTATATTATAAAAAATTAAAAGACATAGATTTTTCTAATCTAGTGTTTACTAAAGAAGAACTAATCGGGCAATTGCCTAAGATACTTCCGTCGAGTGAATATCACGGAGATTTTACATTAGAAAATATCTTATATGATATTGTAGATAAAGATTTTGTTCTCATAGATCCCTTAACTAGCGACTATGATTCCTATGTCTTCGATCTTGCCAAGTTAAGACAAGATGTAGATTGTAAATGGTTTATTAGAAACGATGATGTTTACATTGATCCTAAACTACAAAATTTATCCGAAGAACTTTCTCAAGAGTTTGATACCTATGCAAACTCCTATATTGTTATCCTTATGCTGTTGCGAGTATTACCCTATGCACAAGGCCCTGACAAAGATTTTATAATTAAAAAGGCTAATTCATTATGGAAATAATTATACCCTGCGCAGGACTATCGTCTAGATTTCCTAACCTACGTCCAAAGTATCTACTCACTGACTATTCTGGTAAGATGATGATCGAAGGTGCTGCTAAAAATTTCATTGGCAAGTATCCTGTAACGATTACTATATTAGAAGAACACGATAGACTATACAATAGCCGTGCCTTACTAGAAGAAGCCTTTGGCGATAAGGTTAAGATAGTAAGTTTGCCTGCAGTTACATCGGGTCCTGCTGATACTGTATACCAAACTATTAGATTATCAGGTATGGATTTAGATACACCGTTTTTAATCAAAGACAGCGATGGATTCTATGATACTGAATCTGTAGAAGGTAATGTTATCTATGTTTGCAGTCTTAACAAGAATCCTACAATTAAAAATGTCCACGCTAAAAGTTATACCATAACCAATGAACAAGGCATTATTAATTCAGTTGTGGAAAAACAAATTGTCAGCAACAACTTCTGTGCAGGTGGTTATCAATTTAGTAGTGCTAGAGATTATGTGAACATCTTCGAACACATTAGTTCTACCATGGGCACTGAGATTTTTGTATCTCACATCATTGACTATATGATCGCACACGACAAAGTTTTTATAGAACAAGAAGTTACCAACTTCCACGATCTGGGCACAGCATCAGATTGGTTTGAGTACAACGATCGTCCTACATACTTTTGTGATATCGACGGAACTATACTTAAGAACGCACATCCCTCCACTCCCTGGCAACCACTTGAGGATAATGTTCGAGTACTGCTAGAAGAACAAGCAAGAGATTGCAAGTTTGTATTCTCCACAGCACGGCCTAGCAGATTTGAAGATCGAACTAGAGAGATGCTCGATTCGTTGGGGTTTGTAAACTATACATTGATTATGGAAATCAATCACTGCCGTCGTGTATTGATCAACGACTACGGTCCAAGCAATCCATACCCCAGTGCAGTTGCTATTAACCTGCCTAGGGATTCTGATACACTTAGAGATGTACTATAGGAGTATTACATTCAAGATCGTTGGCAATATATTTTTCAACTTCTTGGGTGTATAGGGACGATGTGTTCACAATCAAATCGTGCCCTTGTATTAACTCTTTGCTAGGACTAGTAATAGGCACTGCTAGTCCAGGTAGGTATCGGTTGTGTTTAGAATCACTCTTGTCAAACACATGTGTTATCTTATCTTTTAGATAGTTAGGTAGCTGACTGATAAAGGTACAGGCATGTGCACCTGCTCCGTAAATTGCCACTCTATCTGCATCCTCGATGCATTTTAATACTTGATTAAACACCGTTCTAGAAACTTTTAGTTCTTCTTTGATATCAATGGCCACTGGGTGTTTATCAGTAAACTTAACAAAGTCTTGTTGTAGTAGCACACCCATATGAGCACCATTTAACCAATAGCTAGATTCTTTGATAGCGAATCCCCGACGCCCTGCTATTAGTTCCATACTATGGAAGGTAAAATATTGTATATGATCGTTAAAGAAATCAACCAACCTGTGTGAAATTAGTATATTGACTAGATTAGGAACTTCTAAGTAAAGTTGTCCTGTGGGATTTAGAAACGATCTGCACACATCTAAGAACGCACCCGGATCATTGGTGTGTTCAATAATATGTCTACCTATGATAAGATCAAATTTAGTATCGATATGATCGTGTGCCGATTCGTCTAGAATAATCTTATGATGAGTAATTCTATCATCCTCGTAGCCAACAATAGCAGGATCCACTGTGGTAACACTAGCACCTTGATTGGCAAACCAATTAGCAACTTCCCCGGCACCACTGCCAATTTCCATTACAGAAAATCCTGTAAAATCAGTACGGCCTTGAACAATAAAATCTATAATGAGTTGTAGATTTTTATTCATTGTATTACTAACAGCACTCTTGAGTACATATCGAGCATCGGAGTAGGTAAAGTCAAAACGAGTTTCACTTTCGTTAGTGATATGTTTGCAATGATTACAAATACCGGCATCAAACCTTGCGGTTAGCGGTTCAAAGCTCGGTGTTATATCTAACATAGCAGAACTAGTGGGTAAGTTGTTAAAGATATTTTTAACAACCAATTGACTTTTACAGCAAGGGCAAATTGGATTCATATTATGTTTACTTTAGTGAGATATTTATAGTACAATTATACTATCAATTTTATTTTCATCAAGAGAATAGAGCATTAAATAACACGATGACAAAATTAGTAATATTCGACCTTGACGGAGTTCTTATAGAAAGTAGAGAACTTCACTACCACAGCCTTAATGATGCTCTACGCAGTATAGATCCAAAATATGTTATCAGCAGAGATGAGCACCTTGCTATCTATGATGGATTAAACACAACCAAAAAATTAAAGATGCTAACTGAATCTAAAGGACTACCTTTAGACTTTCATGATATGGTATGGCAGCGTAAACAGCTTGCTACATTTGAATTAATTAAAAAGTTTCCAATAGACGAAAAGCTAGTTGATATCTTTAAAAAATTAAAATCACTGGGCTACCTAACTGCTGTAGCCAGCAATAGCATTAGAGAGACTGTTAAACTTAGCCTACTAAAAATTGGTATTATGGAATATGTTGACTACTATGTCAGCAACCAAGATGTTGTACATCCCAAACCATATCCGGAAATGTATTGGCAATGTATGACCACACTAAAGGCATTGCCAAAGAATACTCTAATCATTGAAGACAGTCATATCGGCCGCCAAGGTGCCTTAGACAGTGGTGCTAATCTACTAGCAGTAGAAGATTCGCACGATGTTACCTGGAATAAAATTAACAACAAACTACAACAAATGGACTCACAAATGACATCAGCATCTATACCTTGGAAAGACAGCAAACTAAATGTACTAGTACCTATGGCAGGTGCCGGCAGCAGATTTGCAGCAGCAGGATACACATTCCCTAAACCACTGATCGAAGTCAACGGTAAACCTATGATTCAAGTGGTTGTAGAGAATCTAAATATGGATGCACACTTTATTTTCATTGTACAACAAGAACACTATGAAAAGTACAATCTAAAGTATCTTCTTAACCTTATTGCTCCGGGCTGCGATATTGTGCAGGTAAACGGTATCACTGAGGGTGCTGCTTGTTCGACATTATTAGCCAAAGACTATATTAACAATGACTCCCCGTTGATAATGGCCAATAGCGATCAGTATGTTGAATGGAACAGTAACGAGTGTATGTATTCTTTCAGTGCAGATGACATCGACGGCGGTATCTTAACCTTTGAAGCAACTCATCCTAAATGGAGTTATGCCAAAGTCGGCGCTGACGGGTTTGTAAGTGAAGTAGCAGAAAAGAAAGTTATTAGCAACGAAGCTACAGTAGGTGTTTACTATTGGAAGAAGGGCAGCGATTATGTTAAATACGCTGAGCAGATGATCGAAAAGAACATTCGTGTTAACAACGAATTCTATGTTTGCCCAGTATTCAATGAAGCAATTGCCGACAGTAAGAAGGTTAAAATTAAACACGTTGAAAATATGTGGGGTATTGGTACTCCAGAGGACTTAGATTATTTTTTAAAGCACAAAGGCGCTGAATGAAATACATAGCACATCGTGGCCTAATCAATGGTCCTGATAAACGACTAGAAAATCTACCTAGTCAAATTACCAGCTCATTAGAAAAAGGCTACGACTGTGAAGTAGATCTATGGTACTTTGGAGATCAACTATATCTCGGGCACGACGGTCCACAATACAATATTACAAAAGAGTTTATACAACAGCCGGGTCTGTGGATACACGCCAAACATCTAGAGTCTCTAGAGTATCTAGCTGATACAGATTTAAACTATTTCTGGCATCAAGAAGATGATTACACATTGACCAGTAAGGGTTATATATGGACCTATCCTGGTATGCAACTTAGTACTAAAGGTATTATGGTCATGCCTGAAACAGCAGATAATACACTACAATCTGCCGTAGAAGCAGATTGCTATGCTATTTGTTCAGATTATATTTTAAAGATTCAAAGCCAGCGGCCGTGATCTGCAACAACACCCGGTTCTGTTGAACCCCAGGGCGTTTGATATTCTCTAATAATAATGTCTAAATTATTTGTCGGAAATTCTATTTCATGACACATAAGATGATATGCCAGTAATGTTTCTGGATGATAAATTACATTTCGTTCTACATGATAATAATCAAGATAATCAAATGCCTTAGCATAGGTAGACATATTATCTCGTAATCCAAATGCCATCATATCATTAATTGAAGGAACATTGACACCATTCCTATGATTATTAGGAACAATTATATGATTAGGATTTGATAGCAAATGGTTATATATTGCAGTAATATCTAAAGGTTTTAAAAAACCTATATCGGGCCTAGTTCTAATTACTAAATCATAATTGCTGTTATTTTTTTCAAAATCTTCTCGCATCTTATTAACCTGCTGTATAGCATAGTGCATATACCAAACATTTTTAGGTTTAGACCACGGATTAGGTTGAATATAATCGGGCACTGTGTATTCAGGGAGGGTATTAATGGATAAGCTGGCAATTCTAGAATTAGGAGGTAGATTACTTTCTATTTTATTTTTAACATAGTCTAAATCAGTTTGCCATGTTGCAGGTATTTGATCACTATCTTTGTGTGTAGCATCCCACAGATAAAAGAAAAAATCTAAAGTTCCGTAATTTTTAATATTTTCTAAAAATGTATCAAACTCTTTAGTAAATCTAGGTTGGCCTGAAATAAGTATTGCTGTTCTCATAGTTATATTGTATAATATATTTACTGCTAGGGCAACCTCTATACAATTTTTCTGAATAATCAAATTGTAATATGTATAAAGTTAAATAGCAGTATATAACCCCGCCTACACACATGCCTAACAAAGTCCTATTCATCCTCAAACGCCGCGAGGATTATAATGCCACCCTACATTCTAACATTGGCCTAAGCACTGGCCTATATAACTCTGCTAGTTTTATGAACGATATGCTTAAATCACAAGGCATAGATAGTAAACTAGTAGTAGTTGCTGACAATAACTGTATTGACCGAGAAGTTAATGCATTTAAACCTACTCATGCTATTATAGAAGCGCTATGGGTAGTGCCACAAAAGTTTACCATCCTGCAAAAACTACATCCCAATGTAAAATGGGTAATTCGTGTGCACAGCGAAATGCCCTTTATGGCTGGCGAAGGTATGGCTATGGACTGGTTAGGTGATTATTCATTATACGAAAATGTAGTCATTGCTATGAACGCCCCTAGAATGTACAGAGAAGTTTTAATGTACCTGAAGTTGAAAAACAACTGGGATGACAAAACTGCCAATGAACGAGTGATCTATTTGCCTAACTTCTATCCGCAAGAGTACGAAGGGAAGAAACTTAACAAGGATAAAGAACACATCGACATAGGATGCTTCGGTGCTGTTCGTCCTTTAAAGAACCATTTAGTACAGGCCTTTGGTGCATTGGAATTTGCCAAGAGCATAGGTAAGAAATTAAGATTCCACGTTAATGCTGGCCGTATTGAAATGCAAGGACAGCCTGCACTAAATAACCTGAAGGGCTTGTTTGAACAACTAGCAGACACAGGGCATGAAATGATTAATCATACCTGGGTTCCTAGATCTAGTTTTTTAGATGTATGCCGACAAATGGACATTGGACTACAGGTTAGCTTTAGCGAAACATTTAACATTGTAGGTGCTGATCTAATTAGTCAAGGTGTTCCTATTGTGGGCAGTAAAGAAATTCCTTGGGCTGTTGATAGCTGCTGTGCCGATCCTACAGACAGTGCAGACATAGCAAAGAAGCTAGCATCTGCTTATAATTGGCCTTGGGTGAATGTAAAAACAAATCAGATCAGCCTTACGCACTATACTAGCAATACAGCAAAGATCTGGAACAAATATTTTAGAGGTTAATATCGATGAGCAAACACAGAGTTAGATTACATACTTGGACCAACGAACGGTTGGAAGTACGAGATGAATGGTTTGAAGATTTTAATTCAGCTATGAGTTTTGCTAATACTGCTGAGGCTCACCGTATTAAGGTATATAACCCGGATGGACATATAGTGCACTCGGGTATCCCTACCAACCAGCCTGTTACCTACGCTTAACGCTTACACATCGGCTTAATGCCGTTCATATGTATGCCGATAATGTCTTTGATGTTATCGGCATTGCCTATTACAAAATAAGGCCAGAAATAACACAATACTGCAACGGCCGCACACTGATCTAGGTAATTATTGACAATTGAGTTCATATTAGGCTCGTTTCATTAAGTGCATAATAGCAGCAAACTTATTGTGACGATCTTCTAGGCCAGTTGTTCCGCCATTGATCTTTTTAGTCACTGCTGCTGTGTCTGTTGGGTCAGGTGCTTTGACCTGTGTTTTCCAATACCACACTGCGATCTGAGCTGCTACTTTAGGATCAGCAGCCAGTTCGGGATTCTTTACTAGTCTGTCATCTTTGAAGATTGCTTCGCTAGCAGCCTTGTACATAAACTTATGTGTCAGTTGAAAATAACCACGGCCGATTTCCCAAGGATCGTGTGGATTACGAATCTTCTGATGCATGGTAGTAAAATTAGCAGTTTCGTGTGCTGCCTGTGCTACTAATTGTGCTAGTTCAGGACCCTGAATTCCTTGTTGCTGTGCTGTCTTGATCAGTGTAGCGGCCACGGGTTGGTTGATAGTAGATGCAATACGTTGAGTTTCTGGATTAGTCGATGGATCCATTTGCTGAGCAGGAACAAGTTTTTTAGCTGCCAGTTTAGGTGCAGGGTGTTGTTTGTTAACCTGTTGATGCTGTGCCGTTTGAGCAGTAGGTTGAGGATGTTGTTTGGCGCTGGCATCCTGTGCTCCGCCTAGAGCAGCAGCACCCATTGCAGCTCCTGCTACCCAATCTTTCCAACCTTCTTCGACATCAATGACTTCATTAATTTTCATAATGATATTTAGTTACTTTAAGTCAACTAAATTATCACGGAAAATCTTCCAGCACTTCTTCCAACTCCATTTGTGGCTGTGTATTTCTACTCGTTGTCTATCCAACCGTAGTGCTCTATGTATATTAAATTTTAAATCATCGCCATAATAACCTGTGATACCGTTTTCAATAATGTCCTTAGGACCCGGAACATCGTATCCCACTACCGGAGTTCCACAGGCCAACGACTCGATGATAACAACACCAAATGTGTCAGTACGACTAGGGAATACAAACACATCGGCATTGGCATAATAT
>Ga0208382_1000371_pt1 | contig 16002 bp, 10 predicted proteins | sample CryBogCBE28Sep08_FD_184582 | JGI IMG/M metagenome (GOLD analysis project Ga0208382, IMG submission 184582) | Freshwater microbial communities from Crystal Bog, Wisconsin, USA - CBE28Sep08 (SPAdes) | ecosystem: Environmental > Aquatic > Freshwater > Lake | place: Crystal Bog, Wisconsin, USA...
TAATCCAACACAAAAAGAGGCAAAAAGATTAGAATCCGAGTTTGTTGCAATTTTTAGTGAAAAAACCGGTTACGATTCACTCGATAAAGCCATTAACGATATTTTACTAAAAAAAGACCAGCTTTTATTAGTATTAAAAAGACCCGAAGCTCCAATCCATAATAATGGCTCTGAAACGGAAGGAAGAGAATCAATTGTGAGAACGCACATCTCAAAAACAAATAGTGAAATTGGTAAAATCGAGAGATACTTTTTTGAGTTTAATGAAAACGACCAGAAAATTAAAGATTTCTTTTTGGGATTATCTTTATGATCGAATTTACCATAGTAATAAGATTGAAAATCTTGCAAAAATCATAGAAAAGAGAGTCTGGAAGCAACCAGTCTACGCGTCGGCGTAAGAAGTAACATTATAAAATTCATCAATTTATCTGTTTTAATGCCAATAGGTTGAGTAGCCGATGCGTTCTTTTGTCTCAAGCATTACTCTATTTGAACTGCGATCATCAAAATTAAGCGAGAGAATTTTAATTATTTTCAATGTTACTTCTGTTCTTTACGCAACTTAATGAGCGGATACTAAATATTTGAAGAACTCCTATAGAAACACAAAAATTTTTTATTTTACCAATTATCTGCCTACTCTCCAACCTAGGTCATTATTGACTGCTATAACAGTTTTTCACTTAAATAAAAAATAGCCATCTATTCTAACAATGACGAGTGTTTCTTTTAAAATTCAAAAGCATGAATAAGAAAAATTTTTTTATTATTTACTGAAGGTAATTAAATTAATATTTTAGGCAGTGGCCATTTTTCACGGTTTCTTCACATGTGCACGGAAATTGCATAAATATAATCATGAAAAAATTTAATTTGTTTGGGTTATTGCTAATCTCATCTCTTAGTCCTTATTTGGCGAATGCTACTGTAAGTTGCTTAACTACTCAAATTAATGATGCTGCAATCTTATTTCATATTTTTAAAAAAATTAAAGAAAAAAAAGAGGATAACTCTTCAAAAGAAATAAAAGAAATCCCAGTAATAACAAACTTCATAGACCCAATAACTTTAAAAGACATAAAAAAAGCTTTTTTATCTGAAATTAATAAAAATAAAACTATAGATAAAAAAATTACGGAAGAAATAATAAAAAATATAAATAGAAACAATGCAGATAACCCAAGTGTGAAAAATATTCATATCGCAATTATAAGGGAATTTTGTGAATTCATTCAAAAAAAGTTAATGGAGAATAAAAAATTAAATGAATTAAATCTGGATGATGAAATTAGCCATCTCGCTACTAAAAATATCAAACCAGAAGGTAATTCAAAAAAAGAATCAAACAGCAGTGATCATTCATTGAATAAATCCAAAAAATTAGAACACAACTCTGAACAAAGCTCTTCATTAATACCATATGATATTCAAATTAGAATTAGTAAAAATACAGAAAGACCTGCATTTTCTTTCTTCAAATTCAAATTTAAGCTCCCTAAGTTGCTAAATTTCCCCTTCCAGATCACCAACTTTTCATTTTTTTCGAATCTATGGAAGTTAAATAACTCACAATCAACTCCATCAGCCAGTGCTAGTAATGGAAAAAAATGGAATCTTCTGTCCTGCTGCCTATCCTGCTGTGGAGGCTCGTGCCAAGAGCCCAACTGAAGCATGAGCACAACCAAAGAAAACCTGAACTCATCCATAAAAGCTTATCACAATGAAACAGCATGCTTACCTCAGTGAGTAGATACCCTTCATAAAAACTCAGTATATAAATATCAATCTATGGCAATAAAAAGAATAGAGACAAAATATTTTTCATCTTTATTCTCATCAAACATAAAAATTTATTCATGTAAAAGAGGAAGGAGTCACCTAGGTAATGCTTCCTTCCTCTACTCAAACCAAGCAAGCTCTTTTTTCTCTTTCATCAGATTCCAGCTTCAAGTCGGACAGCAAAAAATTTTTGACCATAATCCGAACGGAACACAATCTTTGAAAGATCATCCTGCCACATGAAGCATAGATTTCTAAATATTTAATAAAACTGATATCTTTTCGAAAAGAGAGAAATCAAATTTCAACTTTTTTAGAAAAATTTTTTCAAAAAACGATTTAGTCAAAAAAAATCTCAATCAAAAACTCCAGATTGACCTAAAGTGCTTCAGAAATAGACACTTACTTTTAATTTTGACTTTAGATGAACAAATAGAATTATTTAATATTACTATTATTTGATAAAAATATTTTGATTAGATGTAAAAACAATTAAGTCAGGAAATTTTTAAAACTTTAAGAGGCTCTGGTCTATTTTCATGAGAGATCATTTTTTTAAAAATGAAGATCAACTCAAATGAAAAGCTTTCCGATGAGACAGGTGATGAAGATCTTGCTCTTGAGCCCTAAAATCGATGCGCAGCACAAAATTGCTCGTGAATTGAAGCAAGAGGGTATTATTTTTCTGTTTCCAGATGATGTACGAGAAGCTTGGAATATGCTTGAGTTGCATCAATCAAGCATTGATCTTGCAATACTCAACTTGGAAGATTCTTTCGGAAAACAGGAAGGAACTTTAGACTTACTCAAAAAAATCAAAACAGATTCTTTTCATAAAGATTTACCTTATATTTTAATTACGGAACGTTGGAATGATGCACAATGCGCTTTGCATCAAGAGGGACCTGAAGCTGCTCATGCTTATTTGAGATGGCCTTTTTCTGTCAAGGTTCTTTTAGAAACTTTAAAACAAATTTTTGTAGAAGATTTTCAATCTTTGCTAGGGATGTCTTCCTCTGCTTTCAGTGCTTCAGCCTCTACTCTTTCTAGTCATTCAGAGATTTCAATTACTTTAGGAGAGGCCAAACAGATTCCAGATGCTCCGGAAATAGCACTTTCTTCTCCTCTAACTTCTTCTGTAAATTCAGAGATTTCAATTACTTTAGGAAAGACCCAACAGATTCCAGATGCTCCTGAAATAGGACTTTCTTCTCCTCTAACTTCTTCTGTAAATTCAGAGATTTCAATTACTTTAGGAAAGACCCAACAGATTCCAGATGCTCCTGAAATAGATCTTTCTATTCCTCTGCCTCCTTCTGGAAGCTCAGATATTTTAATAACTTTAGGAGAAGCCCAACAGATTCCAGATGCTCCTGCATTAGAGCTTCCTCAAGTTTTAGAAATGCCATCTACTTCAGATGAAACTCAGAATTTAAAAATAATCAAACCTTTAGATTTTTCAATTTCTAGTTCAGATTTAGAAATATCACATTCTGAAAATGACTCTTTTGAACTCTCAAATTCCCCTGTTACACCTACCACACTTCCTCCTCCCTACCAGGCAATTGGCAATGCAGTAGTACCGGGTGGAATGAGTTCTGACCCTGATCTTGAAACATTTAAAAAGTACCTTTTACTTCGAGAACAAGACGTCTCTATACTATCTCATCAATTAAAAGGAGCTCGGGAACAATTAGCGCACATGGATCAATTATGCAAGGCTGAGCAACAAAAATCCGAAGCTTTCAGTTTACAGTTAGCGCAATCTCAGGCACAACTCAATGCTTTACATGAAACCATGAGCCTTTCTCATGCAAGCTTTGAAGAGCAGGTGAAAGCATCTCATCAGCAATTGCGTCTTAAGATGGATCAAGAAAAACGATTGCAAAAACAATTGGCAGAGTCAGAAGCGTCAATGGAAGCATTAAAAGAACGCATACGCTTAGATATTCGGAAAATTCGAGTACATGAAAAAGAATTAGAGAATCGTTTAGAAATCATGAAAACAGATTCTGAAGCTCTCTTAAAAGCTCGAGAAAATAAAGTAGTAGAATTAAAAAGAAAAGTAGAGACCCTTGAATTTAATATGGAACTTTTAAAAACCAAGTGTGATGAAGAAAAACAAAAAAACCTGATTCTCAAAGAACGCTTAAGTCAAGTAGCACAGGCTTTTCGATTAGCAGGAGGATTGTTAGACACTCCTCATGAAGCTTCTGAAAAAATAATGACAGCGCTTTCTGAACAAGATGCTTCGGAAAATCTGAAAAATGAAAACAAGAGCTTTTAGTAACTGATCAGATAACTTTTTTTGAATTTTTATCCAAAAACACATTTACCTCTTTTTTTAACAAGAAGTTCAAAAAAGAAACACGAAATGAACAATGCAGTCATTAAAGAATAAAAATGACAAAAAAGCCTAAGACTCTTCTCGGAAAATACATAGGTTAGGATGTATAAAATGATTTTTTTTCTGAACTTGATTTTATCGCTTGCAGGCAAGCATGCGAGTACAGAACGTTCGAAAAAAATGGCTTCTCATAAAACGCTGCGAGCTAGCACTTAAGAATTGGAGGTCTTAGCTCCTTTTTTTACTCACAGAAAAAGAAAATCAAAACTCACATGAACTCACCAAAAACTAAGTCCAAAATTCACGAGTATCAGAAAAACCTGAAGGATCACTCAAAAACGAAGTTCAATCCCCTTGACAAGTGGACTAAGAGCTTCGAAAGGCATTTCAATCGGACAAATCCCATTGAGTGAACTTAAAAAATCCTCTTGTTCCTACCAAACTTCCCTTCTGTGAAGGAACTAACAGGCATTGACTCGACAAAAAAAATGAACACGCCGAAAATACCGCAACGAGATCAAACTCACGCATCAACCAAGTACACTAAACTTCACGCTTAACCCAAAAAACAAACCTCAGCGCTAATCGCTCGAAGCATTCGGATAACTCAATACAGCATTACAATAATTGATCGAAAGAAAGGTACCATTTTGCAAAACACAATTGACAAAATACACTCCCCCTTTTCCACAACCCTTGATTCCGTAATTGGTTGAAGAAATTTTAACGACACTCAATTGATCATAAGGACAATCAAAATCAAAGGTCGCTCTTTTTAAAGCAAGCTCTCTCATCTGGCCAGGCGTTGCACATCCAAAAAAAGTAAATAAAAAAAACTAAGTATTTTTTAGCATAACGTACGAAGACATTGCATCAAACTCAGATAGACTGTCAAAATTTTTTATGCCTTCCAATTTTAAGTTAGTAAATTACTATTATTCACTAAAAAGAGTCCACTTCGAGAAAAAAGTGATTGGTCTAGATTTTATATTTTTAGTTTATTTTAGGTAACGCACGTGCTCTCTTCGAAGCAAACTTTACCACTTATGAAGTATCTTACAGTCCCCCTCTTTCTTTGTCAGTAAGCAACAAAATACAAGCGCCTATGAAATCAGGCCCCTTCATCAATTCTCCCAAGTTGCCATGGTACTATGAAAACTCGGATGAACCCTTTGAATGCTACTTTTCTACCCTCAACAATGATCTGGGGCGTCTAAGGTTTTTTTGAACACTGATAACAGCCTGCGTGAAACCAATGACTTAAGATCTATCAGAGTCCCTCAAACTTAGCCTTCAAAGCCTAAATCTACTTCGATAGTTTTATCAAACCGAGAAAAATCTCTAAAACTTGACTTTCAAGTTTTTTGATACTGCTTCGTTTGAAATTACTAAAAAATGATTATCTTAAAAAATAAATAATTTCAATATGTTACAGAAGACACTCAGAAAAACTTAAAAATTGAGTAAAAAAAAAGGTACTTTTTTTGAATCCATCAAATAAAGCTCTTTCCGATCAAGAAGGAATATTCAAAACAAGCCCATCATACGCAAAAAAAACTTGGGAAGGCAGAAGCTTTTGATCACGATGATAATCTATCTCATGGCCTAAATGAGTCAAATACGCTTTTTTAGGCTGCAATTCGGAGATAATTTCTAAAGCTTTTTGTAAATGCAAATGGGTACGGTGAGGCTCTAAACGTAAACAATCTAAAATGAGAGTATCTAGTCCTTCCATCCTTTTCAAAGTACCGGGAGGAATTAAATGGCAATCGGTCACATAAGCGAATGATCCTAGACGATAGCCAATACAGGTTTCAGATCCATGCTGTACAGGAAGAGGAATCCATGAAAGTCCTTGAATTTCTATCGAAGAATCTTCACTTACAAAAGGATGTAAGGTAAGTAAAGGGATACTTCTTCCTTCTCGTAATTCCGACCTCTGAAAAATATAATCGAATTTCTTCTCAAGCCCACTTGAGGTCCAGGCATTTGCATAAACAGGAATCTCCTTTTTTTGCAATTGATTAAATCTTCTTAATTCATCCATTCCGTAAATATGGTCTGCATGGGGGTGGGTGATTAAAACAGCATCGATTTTGAGGATGCGATGGTGTAGTGCTTGGATTCTTAAGTCGGGAGAGCTGTCTATCAAGAAAGATTTCTCATGAGAACGCACCCAAACGGAACTTCTGAAACGTTGATTTTCTGGATGCTCTGAGACACAAACGCAGCATGTACAGCCAATCATAGGAACACCGCTTGAACTACCACAACCTAATACAGTCACTTGCATCTTGCTATCATTGCACAATGAACTCGGTAAAATAAAGATTTTTAACTCTAGCTGAGGAATGATAAGCAGCAAGCCATTGATTGGCAAAAACAACAAGCTCTGTTTTTAAAAGGTATCTTCCTTGAAAACTCGAAAGATCACGAGGTTCTTTTTTCCCGATAAGCGCCGTCACTTGATCTAAGCATGCACTTTTTAAGTGATCTAAATGAGAAGCATTTTTTTCAGCTTCTAATTCTAAAGAAAAACTCAAAGTCACATAGTGAAACTTTTCCTTCCCGTGAACCTTTTGATAGGAAGCAGTGTTCACCGTCATGGGCTGAAACGTGAGCACTTGAGACTGCAGTACTTCCCTATTTTTTTCTTTTTCTTCTAACCGCTTGCGTTCACTTTCTTCTGTAATCAGAGTTTTTTTATACAAGAATTTCGTATAACCAAGAAACAAACCGGTTGCGCATAGCACCAGTGTATGGAAAAGAACAATCCATTTACCCACGGATTTGATCCATCAAACAAGTACCCTCAAAATGAGCTCCGAACTCTAAAAGAAGGCAGGGAGTTTGTAATTTACCTAACACCCGTCCTGTAGGAGAAATGACGACCCGTTTTTTAGCAAGCACTGTACCATGCACGTAACCATCGATAAAAAGCGTATCTGCAACAATACTGCCCTCTACTACTGCTGTCTCACTTAAAATCAACGTACTTCCAGGTTGCGCTTGAACCTCTCCGATTAAGGTTCCATGGACTCTCGTAACGTCACAAAAAAAAATCTTTCCTTGGATTTTTGTGTTTTCTGAAATGATGGTAATGGCTGTTTCTTGCCAACTCATGACTTCTCCTGAAGGGGAAAACTTCGATACGCCAAAAGTTTCCCATCGTACTGCTGAAAAATAAAGACCTCGATGGTTTTGATATCTTTTGAAGAGGCAGCCACAAACTCCGCCTTGACGGTACGGTAATGTGTCATAGAAAAGGGCTCTCCTTGTTGAGGATCGAATAAAAACGGCTGCCCAGCGGGAAAGAGGACAGGCGGGTGGGTGAGAAGGATATGGGAACCCCGAGCCAAAATGAGAATCGTACCCTGGTAACGATCTTTTTCGTTAGTCTGAAGACCCAAAGTCATAGACAAGGTGTTTTTTGTCAAGCTTGTTTGAAAATTAACAATTTCAAGCTGAGAAGGAGCTACCTCCGTTCTGCCAAAAGCTCCAAAAAAAGGAAGCTTGACCCCAACAGGAACAGAGACTTCTTGAGATTTTTTTAAAGCAGCCTTCAAATCGGCCAGCTCCCATTCTAAATCTCCTATCCTTAAAGGATGCATACGCGCTTCTAGTCTGTAGTACTTGAATGCGTAAACACAACCCACAAGTGCCAAAAAAACAGCAAGCCCCAAACAAAACCCGACCTGATAGATCCATGCCAGCCGAAACTGAAATGCCCGAGAAGCAAGCAGATCTTTCATCACTACTAAAGTGAATTTGTCAGATAACTTGGAACCCCCCACAAACGCCCCCCCCGGTCAAGTTAACTTCTTACCGAAAAAGTGTCTAGCCTTTTAAAACTGCACGCCCACTCGGATAGCCATTGCATAAACAGCTGCAAGCCGATTACTCGTGTTATTCCCTGAAAAAGCATAATAAGCTCCTGGAAATAAAAGTCCTTGATCCAATTGAAACTGAATAGCATCATCCCATCGAAAAACAAGGCCCAGATCTATTTCCGTCCCTAAATAAGACTTTTGTGCACTTGTCGCTTGATTCTGCTGAAATTTACGAGACCAAGTATTATAATAGTATCCTCCGGGGGCGGCTGTTTGTGGAGCCGTCGCTGCGATCAGTCGGGGAGTCAAACTCCACTTTTCGGTAATACGCGCCTGAGTTCCCAGAGAAAAATAGACCGCGTTGACAATGGGATTATCATAGGGAGATCTAAGGTCAGAGGTTGAACTGCCTGCATTGAGAGTTTGAGGTCCGGAAAAATTCGCTAATTGGTAATTAAAAAGAATCATGGCAATATGGTAGTTGGGATTGAAGTAAAAAGCTTCAAATGCAGAAGCAGTGGTTGTCCTGCTATTTTTCTGTCCAGAAGCGTATCCACCCTTTAGATTCCAGAGAAAAGCGTCACTTAACTCATAACTGAGCTCTCCTGCAAGCCCAAAGGCGCTATAACTAGCATTACCCAAAGAACCACTGATAATAGGTGCCTCCACAGCCAACTGAAACCGAGAGAACTTCTTCTTTAAAAAAAGATCATACATCGTCCAAATCATGGATGATCCTATAGGGTCTTTGATATCCTGTTGAACATTTCCTCCGATACGCCTCAATAAATTTACTCCCACTTCCAATTGCTCTTCCAGACTCTCATACTTCGCAATGACCGAGTAGTCGGTAACACCCCCTGAACCCTGAACTACCGTACAAGCAGAACCTTGACAGGCCCCTCCAATCGTACTTCCTGTGGTTCTCATCAAAACACTCGGAACAAAAGTCAATGCTCCAAATTGGGCAATAAACCGAATAGCATCAGAAGTCGATACATACCGATCCCAAAGATGATCTCCAGAATTCCAAACGATCCCAAGCCCCCATTGCAATGGTAATCTTCCCACCTGAAAAGTCCCTAAATCTGTGACAAACTCCCCCCAGAACCTTTGAGCGGTGATCAAAGCTCCTCGACTTTGCTGAGAATAAAACTGGTTCTGATCGGAAGTACCGGGAGCTGCATTTCCGAAAAGACCAAAAACAGGATCCCCTAACCACCACTCAGAGCGAATAGAGACATTGTCATTCACCAGCACATGAGGCTTCAATCTCAAAAACAGTGTTTCAAAACTTGCATTTTTACTGCCCCCTCCAGAAATAGCATACCCACCTGAGGTACTAGGAGAGCTGCTCCCCATCGCATAACCATGTAAGTAGTGGTACTCTGCCCAAAACTGACCGGACCAATCAAGCTCTAACGCTTGACTCACACTGGAACAAAACAAAAAACCAAAACAGATCCAACGGTTTAAAACACGCATGGTTGCTGCTATACCATACCCAGGGAGTCTTGTCTTGAAATCACGTGTATGAAAAATCCAAAAAAAAACTTCTTTTTCTGGGCAGGCGTCTTTTCTGGATTAATCATTGGGATTTATTTAGGAGTCCTTTACTTAGATTTAAAAACAGTCTTTGAAAACCAAAAAGCCCTTGAGCCCACGCGTATCTATTCAGACGTGGTTCGAATTACCCTCTCCCAAAGCTTAACAGAAGTCCAAGAGAGGCTTCGGGGATCAAACTACCAAGCCCAGGGAAAGTTTCCTTACTGGCAATGGGATCTGCACCCGGCAGACTATCCCAGCCACTTAGTCCCAGAAGACTACCCAAGAAAAAGTACCGTTAGAATCCACTTTGACAACAAAAGCTTAGTAGACTCCATTCAATTAGGTGACCAACCTGTCTCTGAAGTTTTTTTAGAACCCAAGCTCATGGCAGTCATCCCCAACCAGCCTTCTGATACTTTTCGCACTCCCTTAAAGCTTGAAGAAATCCCATCGCTGGTATGGCAAGCCATCATTGCCATTGAAGATCAGCATTTTTTAGACCACAAAGGACTTGACGGGAAAGGTTTAGCTCGCGCTCTTTGGGTCGATATAAAAACGCGTTCCTTGGCACAAGGAGGAAGCACGATCACTCAGCAATTAGTCAAGAACTTACGGCTCAGAAGAGGAAAAAACTTCTTTCTCAAATTCAATGAAATGGTCCTTGCTTTTTTATTAGAAGCACAATTCACCAAAGAACAGATTTTAGAAAGGTACTTAAATGAGGTATACTTAGGGCAGATAGGCAATCAAGCCATCCATGGAGTTGCCCAAGGCGCTGAGTATTTCTTTGATAAAAAAATAAACCAGCTTCACCTAGGTGAAATCGCTTTACTTGCAGGACTCATTCGAGGACCTCATTACTACTCTCCCTACACCCATCTCACACGTGCTTTACAAAGACAAAAATTAGTTTTAAAAAAAATGGTAGAAACAGGTCAAATCGCTCCGGAAGAGGCACAGCAAGCAAGACACTTACCGATTCGTCTTTCAAGATCTCAATCTGAATCTTCTTTTTTTGTAGATACCGTCAAAGCTAAATTACAAGAATATACTCATCTTTCAGGTCTTAAAGTTTACACTACCATGGATCCCTACTGGAACGCCTTAGCCCAAAAAATAGTAACTGAAGGCACTCTTCACATTCAAAAAAAATCCCAACTTCCTTACGAAGGCATTTTAATGAGTGTAGAACACCACACAGGGTATATCCGAGCCCTTATTGGAGGCAGAAATTATACTAAAAGTCATTTTAATCGCATTTTAAACATGAAACGCCAAGTCGGCTCTTTATTCAAACCGATTGTTTATTTAACTGCTTTTCAACAAAAAACAGATACATCTGGAACTATTTATGCAGGAGGCTATCCTTTAGAAGACCGTCCTTGGACACTCACGTACCAGGGTAAAAAATGGTCCCCCAAAAACTACGAAAAAACCTACGAAGGCTGGGTCACACTTCGTTACGCACTATCTCGTTCTTTGAATGTTCCTACAGCCCGATTAGGGTACCTCTTAGGCTACCAAGCCCTGCTGAATACCGCTCGTGCTTTAGGCATCACCTCAGAACTTCCTGAAGTTCCCTCATTACCCCTGGGAAGTGCCGAGCTGGCACCTTTAGAAGTTTTACAAATGTACAGCACCCTTGCTAACAGAGGTACGCAAATGCCTCTTTTAACGATCCGAAGCATCTTCTCCAACGGCACTGAGCTTGCTCGATTTAACTCTTACCCAGAATCCAAGCTAGATCCTACCTCAGTGGATCTTTTAAACACGATTTTAAAAGACGTATTTCAAGAAGGAACCGCTCGCCAAGCTGCCTCTTGGGGCTTTCAACAGCCTGCTTGTGGTAAAACAGGCACCACCAGTGATTATCGGGATGCTTGGTTTGCAGGATACACAGGCACTTATACTACCGTCGTCTGGGTAGGATTAGATCACCATCAACCATCTCCGCCTATCACAGGGGCAACTGCGGCTCTTCCGATCTGGGTAACGTACATGAAAAATCTACCCCCCTCCCCTCTTCCTGAACCGAACTTGATCCAAGTAAGTATCGATCGACATACCGGAGAACTCGCAAGCCCCCACTGCCCCCCTGCACAAGTTCTTTCAGAAAAGTATCCCCAATTACCTTCGAAAATGACCTGCAACCCTTACCCGAAGCTACCTCAAGCTAATTCGAAGACGTTTTGATATAATCTGAAACAAGTTGTCTTCCGTATTTTTATGCCAGATACCATCTTGATTTTTTACATCTCGATGTAAATACGCTGTAGAATCCCAACCGGAACTAATGAGCAATGGTTCAACTGCTCGTTCAACAGGAGCACTTTCTACAGAAACACTTTGCCTAGAACTCAACAATGGACTTGCAGAAGCAGACTTATCAAGTGTTTCAACCTTAGACAACAATTCTTCAAACACCGGATCATTCATGCCAGGAGCCAAAAAAGTCAAGTATTCTTTAGGACCATCTTTCATCAACTTTTCAGCAAGTTCCTGAGGAGAAGCAGGTAGCATTTGAAGCACTTCTGCCAATCCCCCGTTTGATTTCATAAAGGCCTTTGCAACAGGACTCAAACGAGGAATTAAATCAACTTCTGATGGCATTTCTTCAGCATCGGCATCCAATCTGCGCAGACCCCCCGTATAAAGGTTGTTACCTATAGCACTACTTCCCTCACCCTTCCCATTATTGTCGCTTCCTTGATCAGGCCCATTATTGTTGCTTCCTTGATTAGGCCCATTACTGACGCTTCCATGATTAGGCCCATTGCTGACGCTTCCTTGATTAGGCCCATTGCTGACGCTTCCTTGATCAGGCCCATTATTGTTGCTTCCTTGATCAGGCCCATTATTGTTGCTTCCTTGATCAGGCCCATTGCTGACGCTTCCTTGATTAGGCCCATTACTTCCCGTACCAGGAGAAGGAGGATTGTCGCGACCAGACCCTAGAAGCTTCAAGATGTTCCCAAGAGCACCCTTCCGACTCATATTCATAGTCGCCATGCTTGCTGCTCTTGTAGCAATGCTCACTGCCATCATCCCTGCCATGAAACAGGGCATCCCTCTGCCTCCTTTTTCAGTATTTTGCAGATCCTTTGCATCAGCAGCATCAATCTTTTTGCTGGGCTCTGGAGAAGTTGGGAGTTTATCATTTTGAAATTCAACTGAACTATGGAGTTTAGTAGAAGATCCGTCAGCCTCATAGTTTTTCACAGAACCATTTAAATCTTCTGACTTCATGTCCATGCTGTGAGAATCATACTGAACATCATTCGAAAGAATTGAGTCAAAATGGCTTGCAGAACTTTCTTGTTGCACCTTTCCGTTAGAAAGATCTTTCCAATTAGGATGTTGTTTTTTTAACTTGAGTATATCATGATCTGTTTTATCTGTGAAAAAAGGCCATAGAGAAAATTCGAACTTCGGATTTATAGTGAAAGTTCTACCAGATGCATTTATGGTTTTAGCATAACCATGAACCCCAGGCTCAATGTTATGAGTAATTATTAAATTTTTAGATTTATTGATCTCTTTACTTATCTTTTCTTTAACACCAATCTCATTAAGATGTTCATTTAATTGAAGTATATCATCGTCGTTAAGTCCTTTGAGAGCCCGTACTACTGCCTCTTCGCTTTTTTCATAACCTCCTCTTGAATATTCTTTTAAGAGTTTATTTATTGTGCCTGCTTTTTCTTTATTAAAACCATTCTTTAATTTACTGAGATAAAAAGAGGATTGCTTTTTATCTATTTCATCAAGTAAAGATTTTTTCTGTTCTGATGTAAAATAGTTATTAGATATTTTTTCACGTAAATCATTAATTGCTGATTCTTGGATCTCATCGTTTTTTAAATTAATAATATCTTCTTTAATTTTAGTGTAATCTGGATTACCTATAGTTTCATAGAATTTATTTTTAATATCAGAAGACTCTTCTTCTGTAAAATTATTAGAATTTAATACAGAAGATAATTCGCGTCCTAAACTCTCAACATCTGTAGCAGTAAGATTCTTAAGCTTTTTTGCATAATCATCTTTGATACCAGACTTGCCAGCTATATTTAACCATTCAAAATCATTTGCACTCTTAGCATTCTCAAGCTTACCCATTATATACTCATATTCAGTGGGCAAATTATCTAATTGTGATTTTAATTTTAATTTTAATTCCTTCCTAGCATCGTCTAGTATTTTAAACTGACTATCATTAACTCTAGGCTTTATCTTTTCAAACTCAGCATCCGAAACAGGATCACCTTCTTGGATTTTCTTTTCGAATTTTTTATATAAATTTTCTCTTTCAGAATCTAGACTTTGATTAAATAGTTTCATTCCTTTTTTGTATTTACTGTTAGAAGAATATTTTTTTATGCTTTCAATGTCTTCGTTTGTAAGATTCTCTAAATTTCCAGGAAATAACGGTCCAGCTTTTTTTATTATTTGTTTTATATTTTCTACACTTTTTGGTTTTAAGTCATCTTCAGATTGCGCAAGTTCTGACTCCTTTGCATTTACAATATTATATAAAGCAAACCGATTTTCAGGCGTAGAGATTGAGAGTCGTATATCTTCTTTTAATTCATTAACAGTTTTTCTAAGGCTATTGATGTCATTCATAATCCTAGAACGATTAACCTCGTCCATCCTAGAACGATTAACCTCGTCCATCCTACGATTAACCTCGTCCATCCTAGAACGATTAACCTCATTCATAAACTGTTTATAGTTTAAAATAATATTACTAGCGTCTGTTCTTTCAAATAATGCAGCGTCTTTTCTTTCGAAGAATCTAATAAGAAAGTTTTCACTTTTTAAGTTATTGTCTAATTTAGTCCGGAATTCCTTTCCTAAGGTTTCAAGTTGTAAATCATTAAGTTTCAGCAACTTTTTTGCATTATCATCAGTCAGTGCTATATTCTTAGCTAAATGATCGCTAGCCTTTTTCACCCATTCAAAATCACTTTTATTCTTAGCTTCACGGATAACTTTCAATAGATCATCATACTCATTCGCAAAAGCATCAAAACTAACAATAATATTCAAGAATAAGCCTAAAAAAAACATAACAAAAAATTTATTAATTTTTTTCATAATAGACATTTCGACTTAAGAAGAAAAAGCTTTATTTTTTTTAACTTCTTAACCTATCTGATAGTGATGAGTTCGTCTCATAGCTTCATCAAATATACTCTCAAAACATATCAAAGTAATTCGTTTCAGATAGCGTTATTAAACTCATTTAATAGAAATCTATGCAAGGTCAAACATTGTATTTTCTTGCATCTTAAGTAAAACTTCTTTGTAGTTGCTGTATCAATATGATCTAGCATTAAGTACGGCCAACCCGACTCCGCCTGTTTCAGAATTGTTGAATTGCCAAGTTTTGAAAATAGAGAGCAATAAAGTTTTGAGTCATAAAATCGTAAAATTTACTCAAAAAATTTTTAAAAAACTTGAGTAGAAAAAACGTAACTGAGAAGATAGAATAATATTATCTCTATGCGAATAAGCTTGTGTATTGCTTGGAACAGGATCTCAATGGATCTGCGAAACTCAAGGCAAGGCAGATAAAAGCAACAGAAAAAGTCTAGAATCAGTTTTCAAACTCAGACCAAAACTGTGAGTGTAACGCAAATTTAAAAGATGAAGAATCACGAATTTATCTCAGACCAGAAATCTTTATTTCATGAGTTTCGACGATTTTAAAGCATGGGATATTTGACCAAAAAATAAATTAAGTAAATTTATAAACTTAAGTTACTTAAAATAAATAAAAAACTCGGGTAGGTGGAACCCGATAAGAGGGCCGACTTCCCACGGATCCCGTGTAGGATGTCAAAAGTTTTGAAAGAATACCTTAAATTTTAACCTAATCCATTACTGCTCTGTACGAATATTTGGTTAATCCTAAGAAGGGTAATTGCTTTAAATTTCATCTTTTTTACTTTGCGCTGCGTAACAAGAATGTTCGCTTTGCACCAGTCTCTCATCTGCCAAAGGGGAGTATCTTTTATTAGGTGTTCAATTTCTTCTTCAGTATGAGAACCACAACGAGTAGAAAATGCAAGCGCCAGATGGGTCACCTCATCCCCTGCTCGTCATTTTTTTCCAGAGTCCATTTGCAGTTTCAATGATATCAGAAGATACTCGCAGTGACCCCGTGATGCCTTTTGACTCACGAATGCCCGAGGTCTTTTCTAGCCACTCCATCATTGCCTTTCGATAGAAATGATCCTCTAAAAATGTGCTAAGGTTGTTTTTTGGTAAAAATTCACTAAACCCGTATGCTATCAGTAGTGCAACGTGAGGGATTTTTTGCCTCTTGTAAATACTGTTTGTAGTTTTTCTTCTTAGAGCAGGTTCGATTTTTTTAGTTGATCTTTTGTGACTAGTCAGCCATTTTTTCAAAAAAATGTGATTTATCAATAAAACTAACAATGAACTTAGTGATTTCTAGAAATTCACATGAAGGTCAGTTCGATTTAT
>Ga0208382_1000373_pt1 | contig 15891 bp, 14 predicted proteins | sample CryBogCBE28Sep08_FD_184582 | JGI IMG/M metagenome (GOLD analysis project Ga0208382, IMG submission 184582) | Freshwater microbial communities from Crystal Bog, Wisconsin, USA - CBE28Sep08 (SPAdes) | ecosystem: Environmental > Aquatic > Freshwater > Lake | place: Crystal Bog, Wisconsin, USA...
CTACCTCACCTGGAAAGAAGACAGCGACGAAGAGAACCCTCTGGATCGTGCGCTTCTCCAAGTGTGTGAGAAGAGTCGCTTCCTGGAGCTCATTCATGACTTCATTGTCTTTGACGCCGGTACCAAGAAGCTCTGTCGGCCCAACCAGTTCTTCGGAGTACGTGCCGCGCAGTCACACGTGCTGGACCGCGACGGGGGCATCATCTGGCACACTCAAGGGTCAGGTAAGAGCCTCACGATGGTGTGGCTGGCTAAGTGGATCCGCGAGCACGTCGACGAGCCTCGCGTGCTGCTGCTGACCGACCGAACCGACCTCGACGACCAGATTGAACAGGTCTTTCAGGGCGTCAATGAACAGATCTACCGAACAAGTAGTGGTGCTGACCTCATCGCGACGCTGAACGAGGCGGAGAAGTGGCTGATCTGCTCCCTCATCCACAAGTTCGGACGCCGCGGGGATGACGACGTAGATGTCACCGACTTCATCGAACAGGTGAAAAAGGCTCTGCCGCCGGGCTTTGAAGCGAAGGGAAACCTCTTTGTCTTTGTGGATGAATGTCACCGGACTCAAAGTGGCAAGCTCCACCAAGCGATGAAGGCCATTCTGCCCAACGCCACGTTCATCGGATTCACGGGCACCCCACTACTGAAGAAGGACAAAGCCCGAAGCATCGAGATCTTCGGGCCCTACATCCACACCTACAAGTTTGACGAGGCCGTCGCCGACGGAGTTGTCGTCGACCTGCGCTACGAGGCTCGTGACATCGACCAGCGCATCACGTCGCAGCACAAGATCGATCAGTGGTTCGCGGCCAAGACCGCGGGGCTCAACGACGTGGCACGTGCCGAGCTCAAGAAAAAGTGGGGCACCATGCAACAGGTGCTCTCCTCGAAATCACGCCTCGAGCAGATTGTCGCTGACATCGTGCTCGACATGGCCACTAGGCCAAGACTTATGGACGATCGAGGCAACGCGATCTTGGTCTCCTCGAGCATCTACGAAGCCTGTGTCTTCTATGAGCTCTTCAGCAAGACCGCACTTCGCGGTAAGTGCGGCATCATCACCTCCTACGTCCCGACATTGGCTGGCATCAAGGGCGAAACGGTCGGTGAGGGCGACACGTTGCCGGTGCAGCAGTACAACACCTACAAGCAGATGCTGGCCGACTGGTTTCACGTCGACCCAAACGACGCCGTCTCAATGGCCGAGACCTACGAGCTTCAGGCAAAGCAGAAGTTCGTCAAAGAGCCCGGCCAAATGAAGCTGTTGATTGTGGTGGACAAGTTGCTGACGGGTTTCGACGCACCTTCGGCGACCTATCTCTACATCGACAAGCAGATGCGCGACCACGGGCTTTTCCAAGCCATCTGCCGAGTCAACCGCCTGGACGGTGACGACAAGGAGTACGGCTACGTCATTGACTACAAGGATTTGTTCAAGAGTCTCGAGGGGGCCGTTCACGACTACACCTCCGGGGCGCTTGATGCCTACGACAAGTCCGATGTCGATGGCCTCTTGAAGGACCGCATTGCGCAGGCGAAAGCCGAGCTCGATGACGCCCTTGAGACGGTGCGTGCGGTCGTTGAGCCCGTGGAGAAGCCACAGGACAGCGCGGCGTACATGCGCCACTTCTGCGCCGAGAACTCGGGCGACGCCGTTCAGCTGAAGGCGAACGAGGAAAAGCGATACGCGCTCTACAAGTCCGTGGGCAAGGTCATCCGGGCTTTTGCCGCGATGGCCGGCGACGCCGAGGCCGCGGGGTATTCCTCGTCAGACTTTGAGGCGATTCGCAAAGAAGTCGAGAACTTTGAGGCGATCCGTACCGAGGTGAAGCTCGCCAGTGGTGACTACGTCGACCTCAAGATGTACGAACCCGCAATGCGTCACCTCATCGATACGTACATCAAGGCTGACGAATCGGCCAAGGTCTCTGCCTTTGATGACGTCTCGTTTATCCAGCTCCTCGTCAAGAAGGGGGCTAGCGCCGTCAACGATTTGCCGGGTGGACTCGGTAAAAAGGAGACCACTGCCGCGGAGGTCATTGAGAACAACGTCCGTCGACTGATCATCGACGAGACGCCGATCAACCCGAAGTACTACGAGAAGATGTCCGAGTTGCTTGATGCGCTCATCGAACAACGTCGCAAGAAGAGCATTGACTACAAGGAATACCTGGCGGAAATCGCCAAACTCGCCGAGCGGGTACTCTACCCCGGCACGTCAAAGAACTATCCGGCGACCATCTCGAGTTCGGGCAAGCGGGCGCTTTATGACTGGTCGAGTTCCAACGAGTCAATAGCGCTCGAGATTGATGACGCGATACACGCGGCCGCTCAAGACGGCTGGCGCGGAAACCCACACAAGCGCCGTCGAGTCCGTAAAGCCATCGAAAACATCCTCGGTGAACAAGTGTCAGCCGACGAGATTGACCAACTTCTCGAAATCTTGAGCCGACACAGTGAGTACTGAGCGCTCTGTCCTTGAAGTTCGCGGAATGCGCGTTGACGTCGTTCGCAAAGACATCGCCAATCTCCACTTAGGTGTCTACCCCCCAGACGGACATGTTCGGGTGTCGGCACCACTGACCGTGTCTGACGAAGCCGTCCGCCTTGCGGTCATCGGAAAGCTTGCTTGGATCCGCCGACAGCGCGAAGGCTTTGAACGACAGCCCCGCCAGACCGAGCGTGAAGCGGTCACGGGCGAGAGCCACTACTTTCTCGGCCGTAGGTATCGCCTAAAGGTTGTTGCCTCAGACGGGCGACCTCACGTACTGCTCCGCACCAAGACAATTCTGGAGCTTCACATCTCGCCCGACGCCACCGAAACTCAACGTCTACAGGTCCTCGATCGCTGGTACCGCGACCAGCTTCGCGCGGCCGCCGCGCCACTCATTACCAAGTGGGAGGCGGAGCTGGGTGTTCAAGCGTCACGCTGGGGAATCAAGCGAATGAAGACCAAGTGGGGCTCCTGTAATCACGAGAGCAGGAGTATCTGGATCAACTCCGAGCTTGCCAAGAAGCCCTTCGAATGCTTGGAGTACATTGTCGCGCACGAGTTGGTACACCTGCTCATCCCTCGCCACGGTGAAGCATTCGGCCAACTGATGGACCGGGTTATGCCGAACTGGCGATTGCGTCGCGAAATCTTGAATCGCTCACCGCTGGCGCACGAAGAGTGGAGCTACTAGCCCCACCTTCGTGGCTAGACCGCCCACAGCTAATTGAACCGACTCGGATCAATCTCGTAGTAGTCACCGAGGTCGCCGCAAGCGACCTTGAGCCAACGATTCTCGTGCCAGCACACCCCGTCCGAGAGTTCAGAAGGCAAAACTGCATTGGGGCTATAGGGACGAAGGCCGGCGTCGTCCATTTCAGTGCCACGGGAGCCGATGAAGCGGCCGAGGGAGTTCTGAGGCTTCTTCATGCCCTTGTAGCGCCCGCTGTTGTAGTGATACCACCGCGAGGCTTGCAAGGGACGGAAGCAGCCGGAGCACTTGAAGTTGCACCAGGCATTGTCGTCGCCGGCGCGAGAGCCGGAATCGAGAAGGTAGGCGGGAACTCGATCGGCATACGCCGGGCTGTCGAGCACTTGGGCCGAGTTCTCAAAGGTGACCCCAGTGCGGCGATCTTTCAGGGTCCCAGTTGAGGCCGTAAGGTCAAACGGCACGACCGAGCCATCCTTCATCTCCAAGAACACAACACCCAGCATCTCGCCCCCCTTTGAGCCTTCCCCTGTTTGGTAGTGGCGAGCCTAGAGGTCGCTTTCTCGGACCAGAACGCACCCCCTAAATTTCCTGATCAGCCCACCTAGCTCTGAAAAATTCGACAAGTCGCTCTGAAAAATCCATCTTCGGTCTCTGAGGCATCAAGCGCCATTTGGGCTCTGGACTTCTGTATTTGTCCCGCCACCCGTGGGCGCCCGCGCCAGTTTGTGACAAGAATTTCCTCTTTCCCTCACACGCAGGTGGTCTTTCTCTGCTCTACTCGTGGGGTGCGTTCGCACACCAAAGGAGCCACCATGACCACCCCCGACCACGACCTCGCTCACCAGCTGCTCACCGACGCGGGCACCGAACTCGACGGTGGCGACACCGCCACGGCCATCGCCAAGGCCGAAGAGGCCCTCGACCTGTTCTGGGAAGTCGACGAGCCCTGCCACGGCATCTCCGAGTCACTCTCACTGCTCGGCAGCGCCTACAGCGCGAGTGGCGACCTCGACGCCGCCCGTGATGCGCGCTTCAACAACCTGCTCAACTTCATCGGCGACGGTGACTACGACGAGATCACAGCCCTGATGGACGTGGCGCGTCAAAACGGTGACGACGGTGACCTGGTCGGACGTCGCACCCACTGGCTGGCTGCCGCGGGTGTCTGCTTGCAGATGGCCGGAGACGACGAGGAAGACACCGCCAAGTACCTCGAGCTGGCCACGATGTGCATGAACGAGGCCAACGCCTACGAGCACGACGTCATCGTCGAAGACCTCATCGAGGTCGAAGAGGCCTAACGGCGCGCTTCAAAAAACGATCGCAGCAGGGCGGCCGACTCGGCCGCGGCGACGTCGTAGGTCAGTTCGGCCTCGTGCAACAGGCGCGGGTCCGACAAGACGTTGTAGCGAGAGCCCACGGCACCCGCCTTCTCATCGGTGGCGCCCATCACGACACGGGCAACGCGAGCGTTTAACAACGCCCCGGCACACATGACGCAGGGCTCCAGCGTGACGTAGACCGTGGCGCCATCGAGGCGGTGGCGGCCCAGGTGTGCGGCCGCTTGGCGAACGGCCACCACTTCCGCGTGGGCGGTGGGGTCGTGGTCGAGTTCGCGACGATTCTCACCCACGGCAATAACCGCGCCGTCGAGCACAATGACACACCCCACCGGCACATCGTCGTGGGCTGCAGCCAGCCGGGCCGCATCGAGCGCCAGTGCCATGTAGGTGGCGTCGAGCTCAGAGGTCATGTGCCCAGCCTACGGCAGCGTTTGCGGGCCTTATGGAGGGCTCCGGGAGAGGTTGTAGACTCGTCCACGGAGGAGTGCGAGAGCGGCCGAATCGGGCAGTCTCGAAAACTGCTGTGTCTACGGGCACCGTGGGTTCAAATCCCACCTCCTCCGCCACGCGGGAAACGAGTGACTTCGGTCACTCGTTTTTTGCGTTCTGAGCACTCGGCGAGGGTCGGGCGGTACGCTGGAAGCGATTCTCTCTACAAGGAGCCACCATGGTGTCATCGATCGAGTCCAGCGTCGGAACCGAGCGCAAAGTTGTCACGGCCCTCCCCGGACCAAAGTCCCAGGAGATGCACGCGCGCCGCAAGAACGTGGTGAGCGCCGGTGTGACCAACGGCTACCCCGTCTACATTGACCGCGCCGAAGGCGCCATCATCGTTGACATCGATGGCAACCACATCCTGGACCTCGGCTCGGGCATCGCGGTGACCACCATCGGTCACGCCGTGCCCGAACTCGTGGCCGCCGTCTCCGAACAGGTCGCCAAGTTCACCCACACCTGCTTCATGGTCACTCCCTACGAGGCCTACGTTCAGGTCTGCGAGGCCCTCAACGAACTCACCCCGGGCACCCACGAGAAGCGCTCGGCCCTGTTCAACTCCGGTGCCGAAGCAGTGGAGAATGCCGTAAAGATCGCCCGCCACGCCACGGGTCGTCAGGCCGTTGTGGTCTTCGACCACGCCTACCACGGTCGCACTAACTTGACCATGGCCCTGACCGCGAAGAACATGCCCTACCGCGACGGCTTTGGCCCCTTCGCCCCCGAGGTCTACCGCGTGCCAATGAGCTATCCCTACCGCGACGGTCTCAGTGGTGCCGAAGCGGCCGCCAAGGCCATCGCCCAGATCGAGATTCAGGTCGGCGCCAAGAATGTGGCGGCCGTCCTGATTGAGCCCATCCAGGGTGAGGGCGGCTTCGTCGTCCCCGCCGAGGGCTTCTTGCCCGCTCTCTCGAAGTGGACGACCGACAACGGTGTCGTCTTCATCGCCGACGAGATCCAGAGTGGCTTCGGCCGCACCGGTGCCTGGTTCGCCGTGGAGCACGAAGGTGTCGTTCCCGACATGATCACGACCGCCAAGGGTTTGGGTGGTGGCATGCCCATCTCCGGCGTGACCGGACGGGCCGAGCTCATGGACGCCGTTCACGAGGGTGGACTTGGTGGCACCTATGGCGGTAACCCGGTCACGGCCGTGGCCGCACTGGCCAGCATCAACTTCATGAAGGACCGCAACCTCTTGGGTCGCGCCGTCGAACTCGAGGGCATCATTAAGACCTTCTTGACCGACCTCGCCAAGGACGTGACCATCATTGGTGACATTCGTGGACGCGGCGCCATGGTCGCCATGGAGCTGGTCGAGGCCGGCACGACCACGCCGAACGCCGCTGCGGCCAAGGCCATCGTGAAGTACTGCAACGACCGTGGCGTTGTCGCCCTGGCCTGCGGTACGTACGGCAACGTCATTCGACTCTTGCCACCACTGGTCATCACCGACGCGCAGATTCTCGACGGACTCGGCGTCATCGCCGACGCCGTTCGTTCGCTCTAATTCACGCAGCGACCGCTACTCACCGTCACGGGTGAACTCGCCGCGAGATCGTGGCGCAGGGTTGCCAACGCCACGGCGTAGGCGACGTTGTGGTTCACGCTCGAGGGCGCGATAAGCATCGCCACGACCTGATGGTGAACAAGGACGGGGCTTCCACTCGAGGACGCCGTCGACGCCGTCGCCACCAGCGTGACCGGACGCAGAAAAAGGCCCTCGCTATAGATGCCGCGACTGGGGACGGTCAGGGTGGCGCCGATAAAGCCACTTCGTGACACTTGCCCGCCGGGGGTCGCGTCACCAATCACCGTGACGGGTGTCGTGGCCGACGCTGACGTCGTCGCCAGCGTGAATGGCACGTGTGGGCGCGCGGCCACCTGTAAGACGGCCACATCTTCTTGCGAATCGATGAAGGTCACGTGGGCACTGACGCCATCAACTGCGATCGACTGATAGCCCGCCACCAGGTGAGCAGTTGTGACAATCTGCGTCGGACCCACGTAAAAACCTGTTCCACGCGAGTCCGTGGCACACCCACCTCGACCAATCACCGTCACGACTGACGCGTTCTGCGAGGGTTGTGTCGGTGCGGCGCCACCCGTCAGTCCCGCCAGTGATGAGAAGTTCTCACTGGCAACCAGGGCCACCACGTTGGGAATGTGCAGGCCACTCAGCAGCGACTGGACGTCACCCACCGCTGCCGGTGGGGCCGGCAACACGCGCTGCAACGTTCGCAGCACCAACGACTGGTGCACGCGATCGGCGACACCACCCCACGTCACAACCGACAAGACACTGGCGACCAACCACAGCACGATGGCTGCTCCCACTACGGAAGTCGTCGCCCCAAGTCCCTTATCAAGTGCCCGAAGCCCAGACAGGGGAAGCGCCTTGGCGAGCAGCCGACCAAGTTCGCGTCCAATGGTGGCGCCGAGCACGGTGCCCACGATGACCACAGCGACAGTCAGAGGGGTCCGCCATAGTGGCGAGCCAACGTGACGAACAATCTGGGGACCGTAGGTGACACCCGCGAGAAAACCAGCGATTCGCCCGACGATGGCACCGACTTGGCCGAGCACGCCAACCCGCCAGCCACGCCAGGCGGCAATCAGCAAAAGAGCGGCAAGCGCAATATCGACCCAGGGCACTCTGCCACGGTACCGGAGTGACCGCTCGGCGTCGGTGTGGGAAACTAGAAAGGTGAGCGAGCCTTCCCCCACTTCGGTACCCGCCGGCTGGTACCCCGACCCTTCGGGTGCGCCGCAGTGGCGCGTGTGGAACGGTCGCGAGTGGTCCCAGATCACCAAGGGCTACGGCACCGCCCCCGCTCGTGCTGCGATTATCACCCCCGTACCGTCACCCGACATCCTCTTCGTCGTGCGCCTCCTGAGCCGTATTGGGGTCCCCGCCTTCTTCGCGGGCTACGCCCTGGTACTAGGCACACTCGCCCACTGGGCCGATACCACGACTCGGTGGTCCGTCGCGGCCACCACGATGGGCGCCGGACTCATGCTCATTGGCTACGCCCTCGCCATGGTCGGCGTGCGCAGTTTCCAGGGTCACTGGTCGATCGACGCCTTCGTCCCTGGACTGAACATTCTGTCGATCAATGTCTTGTGCGCCCAGCGACTCGGGGTGCGCCGAATTGGCTCCACCCCGCTCTTTGAGGGACTGGTGCTGGTCGTCGTCGCGGCCGCCTATCGCAACCCAGTCGTCGTCTTTTTGCTTCTCGCTTCAGTTGCGCGAACCTACCTCATTCGCCTGCAGATGCTGCACGCCGCACTCGCAGAGGAGCGCTCATGACGTCGCCCTGGGGACCACTGGCCGGCCTCATTGGTGAGTGGGTGTCGGAGGCGACCGGTATCGACGTGTCGTTTCACAACGACAAGGGCAAGATCGGCGAAACCCACTACCGCGAAGAGACGAGCTTCGTCCCCTACGGCCCCGTGACAGTGGGCGGCCAGACGCTCTACGGCCTCGACTACCGCACCACCATGTGGCGCGACGGTGAGGACGAGCCCTTCAACCGTGAAGTGGGCTATTGGATGTGGGACGAGGCCAACAGTCAGGTGATGCGCTGTTTCATCGTGCCCCACGCCACCACGTTGATTGCCGGCGGCACCGTGACCAGCGACGCCACCACGTTCAAACTCTCGTCCGTGCTGGGATCAAACTCCTACGGCATCTTGTCAAACCAGTACCTCGACGCCCTGGCCAAGACCACGCGCTACGACGTGACAATCACCGTCGACGACGACACCTTCAGTTACGACCAGACCACGGTCGTGGAGTACCAACGCCACCCCACCGTGATTCTGCACACCGACCGCAATACCTTGCGTCGGCGCTAACTACTTGCCCCGGCGGGCCTTCACGATAAAGACGTAGAAGCACATCACCGCGACGGGCACCAAGACCACGATCACGCGAGCCGCCGGCAAGATCACGCCGTGGTGCGGATTGACTAGCGCGAGCACGGTCATGAACTCGCCTCGCGCAGGGCCTTCACGTCAGCGACCAGTGATTCCAGCCGCGTCACGATGTCCGAAATGGCCTGGTCCTGGGCTTCGAGGTGCTGCTGGATCTGCTCGGCCTCACTCAACACGGCTTCGGCATCGCGGTAGGTTTCTTCGGCCCGCTTGTCAGCGGCCGCGGCCTGAATGTTCTGCCCCACGATGATGATCGGCAAGAGCACCAGCTGCAAGAAGCTGCTCGAGAGCCAGACCACGACGAAGTAGGTACCCTGCTTGATCGCGTCGGGCAGCGCAAAGAGCGCCAGCCCAGTGAACAGATAGGCCGCCCACATCGTGCCGACCACCACCGTGACCTTGAGACCAACCTTGGCGTTAAACCGCGCAATAGCACTGGTGCGGTGCACGCCGGCCACGTCCGCCGTTTTCACCGGCGCGGACTGCCGCAGTTGTTCGGCGCGGGGGTGGCGCTGATAGGTAAAGAGAGAGCCCATATCGTTAGTTTCGCACGAACCCATCGTCGCAACGACGACGGCGCATTACTTCACCAAGTCGGGGGCCGTCTCCATGCCCTTGTTCCACACCGAACGGGCCACAATCTTCGTCACGTCCGCACGCGAGGCGTACTTGTTGGCGATGTCGCGGGACTCCTCGAGCAGACCCTCGCTGAGCAACGTGGGGTTGAGGCCCAGGGCCACAAACTTGTCACGGCTGACGTTGAGGTCGTTCTCGGCCGCTTCCTTGCGGGGGTTGGGCAGGTTGGCGACTTCGACACCGGTGAGCTTCGAGATGAGCTCCGCCAACTCGCGCACGCGGTAGGTCTCGGTGACCTGATTGAAGACCTTGACCTGCTCGCCCGCCTGAGGTGGGTTCTCCAGGGCGATCTGGATGCAGCGCACCGTGTCGCGGATGTGGATGAAGGCGCGGGTCTGACCACCGGTGCCGTGCACCGTGAGGGGGTGACCAATAGCGGCCTGCATGAGGAAGCGGTTCAACACGGTGCCGTAGTCACCGTCGTAGTCGAAGCGGTTGATCAGGCGCTCGTCGAGAGCGGTCTGTGGCGTCTGGGTGCCCCACACGATGCCCTGGTGGAGGTCGGTAATGCGCATGTTGTCGTTCTTGGCGTAGAAGGCGAAGAGCAACTGGTCGAGGGTCTTGGTGAGGTGGTAGACCGAACCGGGGTTCGCGGGGTGCAGGATCTCACGGTCGATGTCACCGTCTGGCGTTGGGACCTTGACGGTGAGGTAGCCCTCGGGAATCGGGGCCGAACCGGACCAGCCGTAGCCGTAGACACCCATGGTGCCGAGGTGGACCAGGGCAATGTCGCGACCGGACTCCACGATGGCGGCCAGCACGTTGTGGGTACCGCGCACGTTGTTGTCCACGGTGTAGCGCTTGGCGTGGATGTTGCGCATGGAGTAGGGAGCGGCACGCTGCTCACCGAAGTGGACGATGGCGTCGGGCTGCTCGTCGAGGAGCAACTGAGCGAACCGGTCGTACTCTTCGGCCAGGTCGAGGTTGACGAAGCCAATGGTCTTGCCCGTCAGTTCCTTCCAGACGCGAATGCGCTCGCCCATGGGGCGAATCGGGGTGAGGGAGTCGACTTCGAGCTCGAGGTCGATGGCCCGACGGCTCAGGTTGTCAACGACAATGACGTCGTGACCGATGTCCGACAAGTGCAGGCTGGTGGGCCAACCGCAGAATCCATCTCCACCCAGTACGAGAACCTTCATAATTGCTCCTTTGCGCAAGCCTTCGATAGTTAAAAAGGGCCCTTAGAGGGCCCTTTGTTCTTCCTAAACCCTACCAGTGGCGTTCGTCACGCGTGTGCCACGAACGCCACTGGCGGGCAGAAGAGTGCTTAGAACGCGGTCTGCGTCCACTTCATGAACTTCAGCAGAGCCGAGTACGGCTTCGCGGGGCTGAATGGACCACAGAAGCCCAGGAAGATGTAGCCATTGACCACCCAGGCGTCGAGTCGCACCGCGCCAAGGTTCATCGTTGATCCCAGGCCGTCTTCCTTGCCGTTACCGAAGTCGAGGTAGTCCGTCGTGCCAGCCACGGGCGTCGCGCTCATGGCGCCCTGGGACTGCTGGACCATATAGGCCATGTACTGCTTGGCCGACGTCGACTTGGCGAGCTTGGCACTAGCGGCCAGCTTGGCGATGTCGGCGGGGCTGACGCAGCCCACTACGAGGGCCTTCGAACCGAAGTCCAACGTCGTGCCCAATGCGTTGGCGCTGTTCTTGTCAACGTTCGCGTAGTTATACGGCGTGACGACGGGACCCGTCGCACCAGCGAAACCAGCGCTCTGCACCACGGCTCGGGTGATCGACGCACACGTCGCACTCGAGGCGGCCGAGGCGGCCGTCGAGGACATCACGGTAACGGGGGCAAGGCTCGCCGCCACAAGTACTGCTCCAATGAATCGACGCATAATCGCTCCTGTTCGTTCAAAAACTCCGAAACGAAGCCTACGACTGCGCCGGCTCAAAAGGAACGGATGAGCGCTAATAATTTCCTAAGAGAACTAGTTGAGGCGAATGCCGCCAATGTTGATGCCGTTGCCACCGGGCTCATTCTGAGGAATGTAGGGGGCAATGGCGTGGGCCAAACCTGGCAGGGTCAACGTCTGGAGGTAGATCTTGCCCGGACCGGTCAGTTTGGCCAAGAAGATGGTGTCGGCACCGAAGAGCATGTTCTTGATGCCCTTCACTGCCTGAATCTCCATGGTGACCGAGGCCTCAAAGAGGCCGATGTGACCGGGGTGCACCATCATCGTTTCGCCCGGTGCGAGGTCGTACTCCACGAGCTCACCCGACAACTCAATCCATGCAGTTCCTTCGCCAGCCACGCGCTGCAGGATGAAACCGTTTCCCGAGAAAATGCCCACGCCCAGCTTCTGCTGAATGGCCATGTTCAACGTCACGTTGGGCGTCGCGGCCATGAAGCCGTGACGAGACACCATGTACTCACGCGAGGCGTTCACGGTGATGGGCTTAATGTGACCGGGCATCTTGGTGGCGAAGGCCACCACGCCGGTGCCACCTTGTGCGGTGTATTCCGACATGAAGATCGATCCACCAGAAAGGGCGCGCTTAAAGACGCCGCCCAGACCGGAGCCGCCCGCACCTGAGGTCTGGGTGCTCATGGCAATCGTCGGCGACATCCACGACATCTCGCCACCCTGGGAAATCACCGACTGACCGGGCTGGAGTTGGACCTCGAGCACCGGCATCGTGGTGCCGAGCACCCGGTGCGATACTCCCGAGCTATCCGAGTCGGCAAAGTCGGGCATGGTGTCGTCAGTGTGTTCGGTCATGGGCAATCCTTCGATCTCTCATCCCCTGGGCGGGACTCGTCACTAACCTAGTGCGCCCGACCCCAGAACTTTCGCACACACCTCAACGGAACGTGAAAAACCCCGGCCCATCACCCTCCTGCGAGGGATCAGGACCGGGGTTTCACCGATCAGAATCGACCTAGTTAGCAGCCCGTTGGGATGACAATCAGGTCGAGCAGCGTCGTGGCCTGGTTTTCAGTGCCCTGACCCGAGTACGAATCGCCACTGACCTGCAGAGCGAAACGAGTCCAGGCGTACTTACCGGCGTCGTAGGTACCAGCAACTGCTGGTGCCACTGACTGCTCGTCACCCTTGACAGGGTCAACGTCTTTTGACGTTGGCAACGTCGACATGTTGGTGGGGCAGGTGTTTGCGCCACCCTTCGCCAGGACGTTGGTGTTGACCAGCGTGAAGCTGATCTTGCCCGTTCCGTCCGTGGTACCAGCCAACGTTCCCTGGGTGCCGCCGTTGCACGACGTGGCCAGTGAGTTGTTCGAGTTCAGCGACGCAGTTGCCCACGTGACGCCGCCTTCGCAACCATAGGGAAGGTTAGAGTCCAGGGTCACTGCCTTGTTGGCCAATGGGCTGCCCGTGGAGTCCGTAACTGTCCAGTTCAACGTCACCGTTGCGCCGGCGTTAATGAAGCCCTGGAGCCACTTGTCCTGCGAGCCACCCTTTGGGAAGGAGTTACCGGGAGCCAACGTGGTGCTCTCGTAGTACTGGTTCAAGAACTCAGCGTTACCGTTCACCGTGTCGTCGATCAGGTTGGTGTTCGCCACCAAACCGGTCACCGACGTCAGCGCTGCAACATCAGGTGCAGCGAAGGTGGCGCTCGACGAGGTACCGGTGCCCGTTCCAGTGCCGGTGCCCGTACCGGTGCCGGTGCCGGTGGAAGTACCACCAGCAGGTGCCGTCCAGGTGCCAGCAGCTGAGCCAGCGGAGCAGTTCGATGGAATGATCAGCACGTCAGCCATGTCCGTCACCTGATTGGCACCCGACACAGTTGTGCTGGCACCAGCGGCAGTGAAGGTGTCGGTACCGACCTGGAGCAGGAAGCGGGTCCAGTTGTAGACGCCTTCTTTTACGTTCACGAACGTTCCCTGGCCAGCCACTGCAGCGGCCGTCATCTGTGCTGCCGTGGGGCAGACTCCTGAGGTCGCGGAGGTGTTCGTGTTGTGAATAGTGAAGGTGACGTTACCGTTGGCGTCCGTCGTGCCCGAGAGGTGACCGTTTGCACCGCCAGCAGCGTTACAGGTAGCACCCGTGTTGGGGTTGACGTTGAGGCCAGTTTCCTGCCACGAGGTACCACAGCCACCGCCGTAGGCGATGTTGTCTTCCAAGGTGACGGCCTGGTTCGCCAGAGCGGCGCCGTTGGCGTCAGTGACGTGCCACGACAGGGTCGCCGTGCCGCTCGCGGGGATGAAGCCCGAGTAGGCCTTGTCGGCGGCACCGTAGTACTGCAGGATGAACCAGCCGTCAGCTGTCACCGTGTTGTCGATGAAGCCAGTACCGGTCGTCAGACCAGTTGCGGCGGTCAGGTTGGCCGAGGCAACGATTGGGACAGCGCCCGAACCGCTACCGCCACCGGTGCCACCACCATTGGCAGCGCCACCGGCGGGAACGGTCCAGGTGGAGCCGCTGCCGCTTGGTACGACGATGACGTCGACGAGGTCAGTGACCTGGTTGGCACCGGAAACCGTCGGAGTCGATCCAGGAGCGGTGAAGATGTCGCCGCCAACCTGCAGCACAAAGCGACTCCAAGGGTAGGTCGCTTCGTTGCTCTCAGCACCACCAGTGGTGGTCATGTCTGTGGGGTTCGATCCCGTTGCGGTGTTGGTGTCCGTGAACGTGAACGTGACGTCACCGTTGCTGTCGGTCGTACCCGACATGGTGCCACCGTTGAAGTTGTTGCCCGACGAGTTCGGGTTGGCGTTCAAACCACTGACGCTCCATGACGTGCCCTGTGAGTTCGAGTACGACAGGTTGTCCGTCAGGGTGACTGCCTGGCCCACGAGCGGGGCGCCGTTGACGCCCGTGACGTGCCACTTCATCGTGACGGGAGCACCAGCGGTGACGTACGTCTCGTAGAAGCGGTCAGAAGGCTCGTAGAACTGCTGGAGGAAGTTGGCGAGCGCGAAGACACTGTCGTTGAGGCCCGTGCCGTTGTCCACACCAGTCATCGACACGAGAGACGCTGAGTCTGGTGATGCGTAGGTGGGGTTGTCGCTGCCAGGAGCGAAGGTGAAGGTCGCGGTGTTGGTCTGCTTCGCTGAGCTGCCGTTGGCGGCCTTCGTAGCGGTAACAACACACGTACCCGCAGCCGTGTCGGTCAACGCACCAGTGGCGGAAATCGCACAGCCGGTACCGGTAACGGCGTAGGTAACTGCGCCCGAACCCTGACCTGCAGTGACTGACACCTGTGTTGGCGAACCAACCGTGCCGTTCAAGTTCGTGTTGGAGATCTTCATTGGACCAGCCACGAATGTGAACTTGACGGGAGCGGAGACCGCGACGAGGTAACCCGTGCTTGCTGCCTTGGTGGCAGTCACGACGCACGTACCCGCTGCGCTGTTAGTGAGGTTTCCGTTCCCCGTGTTGATCGTGCAAGTGCCACTGTTGGGGATGACGAAAGTCACACCACCGGTACCGGAGCCACCAGTTGTGGTCACCGTAACGATTGAGCCAACCGTGGTGCTCAACGTGGTGTTCGAAATCTTCAACGTGGCCTGCTTCAGCACCTGGAAGGCGACCGATACAGCCGAAGAGGAGATGGCGAGGTAGTTACCACTGGCGGCCTTCGTGGCAACGACCTTGCAGGTCGCTGCAGCCGCAGCAGTCAAGGCACCGGTGGACGAGTTGACGGTGCAACCAGTACCGGTAACTGCGAACGTCACCGCACCAGTACCACTGCCCCCACTCACTGTTGCGCTCACCGACGATCCAGCCTGAGGCTTGAGATTGGAATAGGTCACCTTCAGCGTCGCCTGCTTAGCGGCAACGGGTGTTGATGCGCTGGCGTTGGGAACAAGGCCCAGGCCGGCGAGAAGCGAAAGCGACAGTGACACCGTCGCCAGCTTTGCGACACCCAGACGAGTGCGCTTCTTGAACGTAACGTTCACGATATTTCCCCCAAAAGTTTGTAATGCAGTTAGTTATTGCTATCACACATTTAACACGATTTTTTAACGAAATAGTCATGCTGCTAAAGGAAGAAGAGAGACAACGTTGCCTATGGCATCAACTCGACGTGAATGACATTTTGCGACTCGAGCTCTGAGCAGATCAAACTCCCCGAGAAACGAACGAACCCCCTCGACGCACCTTCCGGTGTGTCGAGGGGGTTCGCAGTTCTAGCGACAGAACGTCGTCGACTTATGCACCACATCCAGGAGCAACGGAAATCAAGTCCACGTTGTCGGTGGCCTGAGTGGCAGGCGTTCCGAAGTTGGAGATGATGTCAGTGTTGTTGCCGTTCCAGTAGGGAGCACCGGTCTGACCAGTAGCAGCGCCAACGATCAAGATGGTGCGA
>Ga0208382_1000391_pt1 | contig 15433 bp, 18 predicted proteins | sample CryBogCBE28Sep08_FD_184582 | JGI IMG/M metagenome (GOLD analysis project Ga0208382, IMG submission 184582) | Freshwater microbial communities from Crystal Bog, Wisconsin, USA - CBE28Sep08 (SPAdes) | ecosystem: Environmental > Aquatic > Freshwater > Lake | place: Crystal Bog, Wisconsin, USA...
GGATATATTGGATGATGCCCCATATGTCATCCTAGCCACAGACCAAGACACCGCCGGACAAGCACTCGCAGAAGAACTGGCAAGAAGAATCGGAAAAGAAAAATGCAGGATAGCCAAGTTCGACAAGAAAGATTTAAACGATGTTTATTTAGACGACCCTTCTCGGATACAAGACATCCTAGACTCAGCCACTCCCTACCCCATCTCCGGCCTCTCCGAAGCCACGACCTACGAGGAACGTTTAAACGATCTGTACTCTGCTGGTACAGGCAAAGGCTTTAGCACGGGCTATAAATCCCTTGATCACATTTACACAGTTGCCCCATCTCAACTATCGGTGGTGACAGGTTATCCATCATCCGGTAAATCGAACTTTGTTGATCAGTTGATGGTGAACTTGGCTAAAACATCGGACTGGAAGTTTGCGATCTGTTCGTTTGAGAATCAGCCTGAGATCCACATCTCAAGGCTCATGGAAATCTACATGAAGAAAAGGTTTTTTGATGGCAAGGAACGGATGACAGAGGAAGAAAAGAATACTGCGTTTAAATGGGTCAATGAGCATTTTTTATTCATCGATACAAACGGAGAAGAACCTAGCACGTTAGAGTCAATCCTTGAAAGAACTAAGGTTGCAGTTAAACGAATGGGCATTCGAGGGTTGGTGATCGACCCTTATAACTATATTGATATGAGCCGTGACACAACCGAAACCGAAGCCATATCCAACATGCTCTCAAAGGTGCAGAGGTTTATCAAGGCCAACGATTTACATTGTTGGTTTGTGGCTCACCCTTCTAAGATCAATCGGAGCGGTGTCGAACAACCCCGACCCGATGGAATGTCCATCTCCGGATCAATGGCTTGGTGGGCAAAGACCGACTGCGGTCTGACGATCCACAGGAAAGAGGGATACGTTGAGGTGGCAGTATGGAAGTGTAGGTATCGGTGGGTGGGCACTCAAGGTGAAACGACCCTTCTATATAGCAAAGTCTCCGGCACGTACGAAGAGAACCTCGATGCATTTTGACGTTTAAACACCTCACCCGGGCGTGTTTGGCGTTCCGGGTGACCCGTTTAAACATTACCAGCAGCGGGTTGTTGGCTGCGTGCTGCGTACATGCGTTTAAACATTGATAATTAATATCCAGATGTTTACTCTGCATTCTGGAGATTGCGTTTAAACGTTCAAGCTCACAGCGTGAGCCACCCATAAAAAAACACCCCGAAGGGTGTTTAAAGTTATCCTAGTCTTGCTTTGTATATTGCAGAAAAGACATTGTTGTATTGGCCTTGTCTGCGTGGTTTGAAATCAAGCCCCATCCTATATACAAACCATTGTCCCTGATAAGTTATATAGCACTCGTTGCGCCTGATGTAGATTTCATTGTTCACCAACTCGATCAAATGATCATACTTATATGCGGTCTTGAGAAAGGTTGGATCGTTTGATGTTACCGCCTTGACTTTCAATGTATCTCTTCATTGATCGGTTTAGACTTTACGTGATACATATTGGCGCAACTCTGCAGATATTCATCTAAGGTCAGGCCGTGCGCCATCGCAATATCTGCGATGACGCTGATCAAAGTAAGGTAAAAAAGCTCAGGGTCGGGTTGATGCTTTTCAGCCATCTCTTGAATGTCTTTTTTCATCAAAATAATTGTTTTTAAACTTTCTCTCATATGCCCTCCACTTGCTTAACGATGTCCATCGCATCCGCATCATACGGTGCAAGGTCTTTGATCAGGTCATACATGCGTGGAGCGTTTGCAATGAGCCGAGCATTCTCACGTTGACCCTCAAGTGTTAATGATTTATTTTTGCAGTCAGCGACCAATATATCGCCTTGAGCGGTGTATTCCCAAACGGTTGTCCGGTCAGGCGCACCAACCCACCACAGTTTTTCATCTGCTACTGGTCTCATATTGATTCTTCCTCATCTCTTTTTGCGATCTTCATGGCCCACGCATGCACCTCTGCGTCAGTGAGCCGGTTCAAAACTTCAGTCACCAATACGTGAACCGAACTGTCGAGCAAGGCATCGAACATTCTCTCGAATGTTTTTTGCCCGTACGTGTCTTTGATTTCATTGATTGTCATATGCCCCCCTTATGCTACTAATTTGATTTGCTTGAATGAAGTGTTGCCCAAATCGCTAATGTTGCGAATGAGAACATTGTTGCGATACACATTCGACACATCCACACCGATGCCCACACCGATGGTGTTGATGCCCAACACCTCGGCAGAGCGAACCTGACTGCGAACCGATTCAATCCATCCCTGACCATCCGTCACAACGAATAGGATCTTACGTTGCTCATTGCGTTGGAGCAATAACTCATGACCGTAGCGCACGGCAAAGTAGTCATTAGTACCGCCCATGCAGTCGATCTTTTTAATGCTCTGCTTTGCCTTGAGGATGTTTTGACCGAAAGGCTTAACAACCGATGTCTCATCACCGAACGTGATCAGGGATGTGCTCACACCGGCTTGCTCGAGGGTCTCAAGCAAAGCGTAAGTTGTCTTCACCGCATTGATGAGTTGCAAGCCCTCCATTGATGTCGAAACATCAAGAGCAATCACAACCGCAGAGTCAATACCGCCCTCTTCACGGTGACGTTTAAACACATTGACTTTGCCTGTGGTGATCGATGCAAGCGCAGATGAGTTGAGTCTGCCGAATTTGTGATTGTGCTCGAACTCATCCACACCGGACATCTCGAACAACTTGCGAACCTCAAAGCGCAACTTGGGTGTGATCGGAGTATTGAGATCGATTTCACGCTTGCTGACTGCGTGATAATTTGGCTCTCCGAGTGTGGCATCCTTTGAATAAGAACCTCCATTACTGCAACCCCTAGGCAACTTGCACTTAGGTTCAACTTCTTTCGCTTGTTGTGGGTCAGGCTTGCGGGCCTGTGGAGCGTTTTCCTTATCGGATGCACCCTCACCCTCACCCTCACCACTTTGAGCGCCTGTGGATTGATTTGATCCGTCCTGAGCGCCCTCTTGACCCTGACCCTCGCCCTGACCATCGCCCTCGCCCTCGCCCTGACCTTGAGCCTGATCCTGTTTCTGCTGATTGGGGCTTTGATCCTCGAACTGATTCAATTGGTCAAAGATCCACTCAGCAACTTTCAATGCGTCTCTTGAGTCTGAGCATGTGTCGATCATCGCAGACGCTTGCTTGAAAATTGGCTCAAGGCCCTGCGCCAATGGTACTGGTCTCGCATACTTGCGACCGTACACCGCAAAGGCAAACGGATACTGGCAAGGGTCTGTCCAGTCTGTGACCTGATCCATCGCCTTGTCAACCATGATGTTGATGGTCTTTGCAAGTACTTGCTCCACGTTGCCGAGGATGGATCTCTCGATGGCCTTGCGCTCGATGCGAACGTCCTCAACTGCATTGAACAACTGCGCCACGTAAGGCACTTGAGAGGATGCGTCAAAGTCGGTGTACATCGCATGCAGTAACTCATGGATCACAAAGCCCAAGTACTTGTCGAGCAATACCGGCTTGATGTTCAAGTGATCCTTTACATCGGCAAGGGAAATGTAGTACATGTTGCCCGATCTGCGAATGCTCGCAGTCTGAATGTCTGTCCAACTGATCGATCCGATCCTGAACCTTTGCTTTGCCAATGTAGACTCAAGCTTGCGGAGGGTATTCTCAACCGCTGATTTGAATTGATAACCTCTCATAGCAACCCCTTAATTGTTTCTTCATTCAATGATGCCTGACCGATGGCCTTGAGTGCAGTCGCTGACTCAAGTGGTTGGCGAGCACAGACTGTGCGCTCCCAAGCTTGCTCTACGGTCATGAAAGGCAAAGCCTTGATGAAAGCGATTACCTGTCTGATCGAGGGTGAGTCGATCACATCGCCTGTATCAACCTTAGCACGGCAGACCCTGAACGCATCGATCACGTGATCAGCAAGGGCCGGTCTGCATCCTGTGTGACGGACAACTGCGTCAACCTCGACATGCTTGAGCATATGCTTGAACTCGATCACCAAATTAAAGCGCTCACCGAATGCAACATTCATCGCCTTAGTTCCCCCATACAGGCCGGATGAGTCACCGGACAACAGGGTGTTGTCTGCACCGATCACCATCACACCGGATGCCTTGCGCCACACATGGCCCCCATAATTGACCTGTGGGTTGGGTTCGAGAAAGGCATTCAATGGGGCAAGCTCACCCTCTGAGCAATTGGTCACCTCATCCAATAGGACCACGCTTGATGGGCAAGTGTAAGCCTGTAGGAAATCGCCCTGTTTAAACACGGTCTGACCATTCTCAAGACCAACGTCTCCGATGTACTCGGACGCAGTAGAGTACTTGTGAAAGTTGATGCGAGTGAATCCTCTGCCTGTGCGAGCGGAGAACTGTCGAGCGGTCTCGCTCTTACCTGTACCCTTAGCACCTCCGAACCACAGGTTCGAGCCTGTTGCCTGAGCGAATGCAAGCGAGCGTAGGATGTCCTCGGTCCAAATAAAATTCGGATCAATCGATGGGGCACAGGGATGGTTGTACACATCAAAGTCAAAGGGCAGATCGACACCGAACAGATCCATGCATGACTTGCGATCCACGACTCGGACACTCGACATGTCAGCAACGATTGACTCAGCACCGGCAGACTGCACCGCCTGTTTAAACGGTTCAAATGCATTGGCAATCATATCGCCCACTGTCTGACTTATGGCCTTTGAGTCAAGCTTGACAATGTCACCCTCAAGGGTTTGCAGTTTATTGTGGATTGACTGGGTCAACTGCTGAACGTGGTTGATCCTGTGCTCCGCATCGTTATAGTTCCTTTGAATCGACATCCCAAGCTTGGTGACCTCAGCATTCAAGGCATCGATCTGCACTTGGTCTGCACCTTTCGCAGTACTGACAGGGGCCGGAGCCATGCCCTTGATCTGATCAATGCTAATCAAGCCGGAGTTGATTCTCTCAGCCAACCATTGAGTCATGGCGGTTTTGCCTACCTGAGCCTGACCGCTCAATTGAACGTAAGCACCGGCAACGACTTCAGTCTTCAAGCGCAATAGGTCGAGTTGTATTTTCTGAATGCTCATGATTAAACACCTCCCAATGTCATTGATTCAGTACACAAGGGGCAGATCGGCATGCCCTTGAGCGCCCATTTCTGAGTGAGTCGCACGGTGTACTGTTGCTTAGGGTCTGAACCCTCACAATCACATGTTGCCTTGAGCATGCGTGTGCTCTGCTTTGCGTGGACTGCAAGCTTAAGCTCTGCGTGTGGATAGTCTCCAAGCTCAGAGATGAGGTCAACGTACTTGGTCGCAAAGCTTGCATCGCCTGTGACCTCATGGTATTTGCCTGCGACCGTAAGCCCCATCTTGATGAGCAAGCTCACGTAAGCATTGGATTTGTAAGACATTGCACCGGAGGTTGTCCGGCACAACTGTTGGATCAACACCTCGAACACCCTGACAGGGTCAGCGATGGTAGGGGAGATGAACACCTCAAAGTGGTTGTCCCCTGAGTCGGTGTCAGGAAAGCATTCGCCCAACGTACCCGAACGTTTAAACGTTGATGGCAAACCACAGGTCACCCGAATGTTGGAGGGTAAGGGCGAACCCATCACCTCAAAGATGGGGCGAAGTACCTCGACTCCCTGATTCAAATATTCTTCACGTGTCATATTGATTCTCCGATTACGTGGCAAAATCACCACTGGCATGCCACGTGGGCATGCCGGTATTGACTTATATCGAGAGGACAGTCTGACCAAGCTTAAGCTTGAGACAATCCACGTATGAGCCTGTGAAAATGATCCGGTAAGACTTGCGAACATCTGCGCCTTTGCAGACAATGATGTTGCCGAATGCGTTGATCTGAGCGGTGTACATTATTCAAGCCCTCCAATTTCAATGCAAGCACCCATGATTGCGATGCCGATAAAGGGCAGAGCAAAGAGGGACAGACCTCCCCAAATCAACATCATTGCAAAGATCACGCAGAGCAAGGACATGAAGAGGATCAAGTATTTTTGGATGGTTTCTCTCATGCTAACACCTCTTCAATGCTGATAACGTCTAACCCATCAATTGATGTGACTGCATGCACCCAAGCGTGGGCAAAGCCTGCGTCCCGAGTAGCTATTGAATACTTGCGACCGCAGATCTCGCCGAACTGCCTGAAAGTAACTTGGAAATAATAATTGGCCATGTGATTAACTCCGAGGTAGTGCGACATTGCACTGATAAGCCCTCAGGCTTACCGCTGAAATGTCAGGCATTGTTGAGCATAAAATTAACGATACCCTCACCCCAAGCGCCCATTGGTTGCAACCACAAGGTATCGATCTTGGATGCATACGTGGCATTGATCTTTGAGAACTTAACCATCTGCACCAATTGTTGATGGGCAAGCATCCTGTCTGTGACCAATGTCCAATTGCTTGACGTTGGGTTCTTCTCAAATGCTTTCTGTGCTGATCTCAATTCGGCCTTGATGAACTTGGTCATCTCGCCTATTGCGTATGTGTTTGTTGGGTTGCTTGTTGTCATGGTGTGTACCTTTCTGTTTAAACTGTTGATGAACATTTAACGCAATGATATCACTATCGGTTGACATAGTGCAACTACTATTTGCATTAATTACAACATTGTAATGAAAATATTTTTAGGCAAGTGCATTTATATTAGTACTGTAGGCAAAATACGTTTGTGTATCTAAGTATTACTTTTTGCATGTAAGCATGTAGTGTGCCAACGGTCATTATGTTAAGTTATTCGGACGCATTTAAACGGGCTATAAGCGTTTTTTAGGGTCAGTAGTACCTTACCCCTTAGAAAATATTTTTGAGCGATCCTAGGCCGTTTTAAGCGTTTTAAGAAACAAAAGTATTACATGCTATTTTTGTGTACTATAAGATTACACCAGACCATCAAATCGAATGCTTATTAGTTATATGTGTATAAAGCTGGGTGAAAGGTGTGGATAAGGTGTGGATAAGCAATTACTGTATGTATATCCTGTTGATAACAAGCTGTGGATAACTTTAAAGATATTCACAGGGTGTGGATAACGTGTTAACATCTAATTGGAGTTGATCAGCGGGATTGACTGTTTAAACATAGGGGTTATTAGTATGAGCATGCATTCAAACGATGAGTACTTGGACAGGTTGGCAAAGCTTGAGCAAAACGATCAAGTATTGGAGACGGGGGGACTCGCTGAAAGCGAACAGACCGCAGTTGTCCAAGAGGGTAAGACAAGAAAGTTCACTAAGAGAGAACTCACTCAAAGCCAGATCACATTCGCCAATGAACTAATCAAAGGTAACACACTCAAAGGATCCTACAGGGTAGCGTATCCTAATAGCAAAGCAAACGATGCCTGCACCGTAGCCAACGCATCAAAGCTTTCAAAGGATCCACGCATCGCCAAATTGGTGAATGAGGGCAACGATGAGAACATCGAGCACTTGAGTGAGAGTGTCGAGGGCATGAGACGGTTTGTGCTCAAAGAGTTTTTGGCACTAAGCAAAGAAGCTCGACAAGAGGGCAGTCGATTAAAAGCACTCGAACTATTGGCTCGCTCGATCGGCATGTTCAAAGAGACCGACAGTAGCAAAGACAAGACGCAGACTCCAGACCAACTTAAGCGTGAACTGTCGGCTCACCTCAAATTGCTTAACAACGTGCGACCACTCAACAAGCGTGATGCCTCTACGGTCACAGAGGCTAAGGCGGTTTAAACGTGCATGTGTAAACGGGCTGGGCGGGGCAACCCACCCTAGTGGGGGAGACCTCCTTTGGCATTGGAGTCCCTTCTACCATCTACGCTCTAATCCACACAAACAAAACATAGCTCTACCTCATCAGAACGTTCTCACCCCCCCCATCAAATACTTTTGTGTTACCCCGGGGGGTATATATAAATAAAAATAACACTTGCGAACGTTCGCACTATCGTTTAAACTAGAAACATGACTGAAACGCAGCAGCTTATTTTTGACTTTATAAAAACGTATACCCGTTTACACGGGGAAGCGCCTTCATATGAAGTTATTGCTAAGGGTGTTGGTTTGAAGTCAAAGTCAAACATACACCGGATAGTCCATAAGTTAGAAGAAGAAGGATATCTTAGGGTTAAGCCTTATAAGTTTAAATCGATCAGGTTGATTGATAGTTCTGCGATGCAGATTGGTAAGCTATGAGTTTATTGACTAGAACTGAAATTGAAGGATATTTAGATCTTGTTGATAAGGTAGACAAGAATAAGCAGAATGCCATACGGGCGTTGTTAGAGAACGATAGGATAGAGAGATGCAGAGAAAGTTTTATTTTCTTTGCTTCCCAGATGTGGCCTGTATTTATATCGGGTAAACATCATCAGATCATGGCGGATGCGTTTGAGAGGGTAGCTAATGGGTCTTTAAAGAGATTGATCATTAATATGCCGCCTAGACATACCAAGTCGGAGTTTGCTTCTTTTCTTTTGCCTGCGTGGTTTTTGGGTAAGTTTCCGGAGAAGAAGATTATTCAGACTGCTCACACCGCAGAATTAGCCACAGGCTTTGGCCGTAAAGTTAGGAATTTAGTTCAATCGGATGTATATGGGAAAGTATTTAATACAAAACTATCAACGGATAGCAAAGCGGCTGGACGTTGGAATACTCATATGGGTGGGGATTATTTTGCTATCGGGGTTGGCGGCGCTGTTACAGGTAAGGGTGCTGACCTACTGATCATTGATGATCCGCATTCAGAGCAGGAAGCCAAGCAAGGTAACCCTGCGGTGTTTGATTCGGTATATGAGTGGTACACATCAGGCCCTCGGCAGCGTTTACAGCCCGGAGGAGCCATCATTATTGTGATGACTCGGTGGTCAAAGCGGGATTTAACCGGTCAAATACTAAAAAACGCAGGAAAAGATGGTGTAGATCAGTGGGAAATCATTGATTTTCCGGCTATTTTGCCATCCGGAACCCCATTATGGCCCGGATTTTGGTCAAAAGAAGCCCTAGAAGCCCTTAAATCAGAGCTTCCAGTCTCTAAATGGGAAGCCCAATACCAACAAAACCCTACATCTGAAGAAGGTGCGATCATTAAAAGGGATATGTGGAAGATTTGGGAGTCCGATAACCCGCCTTCTTGTGAATATCTCATCCAAAGCTGGGATACAGCCTTTGAAAAATCCAATCGGTCTGACTTCTCAGCCTGTACAACGTGGGGTGTGTTCTACCATCCCGATGATAAAGGCAATGCAAAGCCAAATATCATCCTGTTGGACGCAGTAAAGAAGCGGATGGAGTTTCCAGAACTGAAACAGAAGGCGTTAGAGCTGTGGAAGATGTGGAATCCAGATACGCTGATCGTGGAAAAGAAAGCCGCAGGTGCGCCTTTGATCTATGAGATGAGAAGAATGGGAATTCCTCTGTCGGAGTATACACCGAGCAAAGGAAGCGATAAGATAGCACGTGTAAACGCAATCTCCGATCTGTTTGCCTCCGGAGTCGTTTGGTGTCCTGACACAAGATGGGCAGATGAGGTCATGGAAGAAATGGCCTCTTTCCCTAATGGCGATCATGATGACTTAGTAGACTCAAGTTCACAGGCTTTGCTGCGTTTTAGACAGGGCGGGTTCATAAGCATCGATTCAGATGAAGAAGATGAACCCTTCTACAGACAAAAAATGGAGTATTACTGATGAGTATTGATAAAAGTTTATACGCAGCGCCTCAAGGTTTAAACGATGAAGGCCCGGATTTAGAAATAGAAATTGAAAATCCTGACGCAGTCCACATTGAAGCTGGCGGCATGGAAATAGAGCTAACTCCCGGCCAAGATTTTGGTGATTTTGGGGAAAACCTTGCCGAAGTTTTGGATGAGAGAGTCCTGCAGTCCATTGGGTCTGAACTTGTGGCATTGGTAGAAGCCGACATGAACTCAAGGGCAGATTGGATTGAGACGTACGTCAAAGGCTTGGAAGTCTTAGGTCTTAAGTATGAAGAAAGAACAGAACCGTGGAACGGTGCTTGTGGAGTATTTTCCACAGTTCTGACAGAAGCCGCCATCAGGTTCCAAGCTGAATCCATCATGGAGTCTTTCCCTGCTGCTGGCCCTGTAAAGAGCGAGATCTACGGAGAACCTACAAAAGAAGAGAAAGAAGCCGCTTCCCGGGTTGAGGCCGACATGAACTTCAGGATTGTCGAAAAAATGCCCGAATACCGTCCTGAACATGAACGCATGTTGTTTGGATTGGGTCTGGCCGGCTCATCCTTTAAAAAGGTCTATGACGATCCAGTCTTGGGTCGTGGGACATCTATCTATGTAACCGCAGAAGATGTCATTGTGCCTTACGGCGCATCGTCTCTCATGACTGCCGAACGTGTCACTCACGTGATGCGTAAGACCAAGAATGAACTCAAGAAACTGCAAGCCGCAGGATTTTATAGAGATGTCGATCTTGGAGAACCACAGAACGTCATGTCTGATGTGGAAAAGAAAAAAGCCACACAGCAAGGCTATAAAGCCATCGATGATGACCGCTATCAGTTCTTAGAAATCTGTACAGATTGGGATATCGAAGGATTAGAAGATTTGGATGAGAATGGTGAAGAGACAGGGATTGGTGTTCCTTATGTCATCACCATCGATAGAGGAACCAATAAGGTTTTAGCCATTCGCAGGAATTGGAGAGAAGAAGATGAGCGAAAACAAAAACGGGTTCATTTCGTGGACTATTGTTATATTCCCGGTTTTGGTTTCTACGGCATGGGGCTTATTCACATTATTGGTGGTTACGCACGGGCTGGGACATCGATCATTCGCCAATTGGTCGATTCCGGAACATTGTCTAATCTGCCCGGCGGTCTTAAAACAAGAGGAGCCAGAATCAAAGGGGACGATACCCCAATCAACCCCGGAGAGTTCAGGGACGTAGACATCCCAAGTGGAGCCATCAAAGATAACATCATGATGCTCCCCTATAAGGAGCCAAGCCAGACTCTCCTAACCCTGTTGAATCAAATCACAGACGAAGGACGCAGACTAGGATCTATTGGTGACTTACAGATTTCTGACATGTCTGCCAATGCTCCTGTAGGTACAACCCTAGCGCTGTTGGAGAGAACCCTAAAGACCATGTCTGCGGTTCAGGCTCGTGTTCATTACTCAATGAAACAGGAGTTTAAACTCTTAAAAGAAATCATCAAGGACTATGCGCCCGATGAGATGGACTTTGAAGAGGGCAAGAACGGTGAGTTTGCATCCCGCCAAGACTATGAGATGGTGGATGTTATCCCCGTATCAGATCCCAACTCCAGCACGATGGCTCAGAGAATCATGCAGTATCAAGCTGTCATGCAGTTGGCCGCCCAAGCTCCACAGATCTATAACCTGCCTAATCTCCACAGACAGATGATTGAAGTCTTGGGTATTAAGAATGGCGATGAGTTGGTTCCTGTCGAGAGCGATGAGAAACCAAAAGATCCAATCAGCGAGAACATGGGATTCTTGAAGGGTGAGCCTACAAAAGCCTACATCTATCAAGATCATGATGCCCATATTGCAGCGCATACCAGCTTCATGCAGGATCCAATGATCACTCAACAGATTGGTCAAAACCCAATGGCCAATCAGATCATGGCTGCGGTTCAGGCTCACATTGCAGAGCACTTGGGCTTCCAGTACAGGGCCAAGATTGAACAACAAATGGGTGTACCCATGCCTGCTCCTGATAGTGAAATGCCACCCGAGGTGGAAGTTCAATTGTCTAGGTTGGTGGCTCAAGCTTCTACCCAGCTTTTGCAGAAAAACCAAGCTCAGGCACAACAAGCCCAAATGCAACAGCAGGCTCAGGATCCGTTGGTTCAAATGCAACAACAAGAGTTGCAGATCAAGAACGCAGAACTTCAGACCAAAGCTCAGAAGACTCAGGCGGATATCCAGAACGCTCAGGCCAAGTTGCAGCTTGATCACATCAAGGCGCAGTTTGAACAACAGCGTTTACAGCTTGAAGCTGAGAAAACAAGACTGCAAAGTCAACTGGAAGCTCAAAGAATTCAGAGCCAAACACAGATTGAGCAGATGCGTTTACAAGAACAGCAGCGTCAAGCTAACCAAAAAGTGCAAGTAGATTTGTTTAAAAGGAACCGTTAATGGAAGAAAAACTCCTTAAACATTTGCTTAATGAATACAAGAACAAGGAGAAATCCTTGCAATTGAGTCTAGGTGACGGCGGAGCAACGGACTTTGCCGCTTACCAGAACATGTGCGGACAAATTAAAGGTCTCGTGTACGCACAAAGTATTATCAATGACCTTTTACGAAAAGTGGAGCAAATGAACGATGAGTGATCTATTAATCAGCGATGGGGTGTCAACGACAACCTTACCCGATAGCGCAGAGGAAAAAGCCAAGCAATTGCCTGATCCTGTTCGCTTTCAGATTCTCACAGTCTTACCCGAGATTGATGAAGAGTATGAGAGTGGAATTGTCAAATCAGGCACAACCATGCACTACGAAGAAGTACTTTCGCCAGTCCTTTTTGTGGTCAAGTTAGGCCCTGATGCGTACAAAGATACAACCAGATTCCCATCTGGCCCTTCCTGTAAGGTTGGCGATTTCGTTATCGTCCGTCCCAATACAGGTACACGACTCAAGATTCACGGCAAAGAATTCAGACTCATCAACGATGATTCTGTTGAAGCTGTGGTTCAAGATCCTCGTGGCATTAGCCGTGCGGCTTAAGGAGGCAGTATGACAGAACAAGTTGAATTTAGCTTCCCCGATGAAGCGGATGAGAAACCTACCCGCTTAGGAAGTAAAGTTGTCACTCCAGACGAAGATGATGCTCCAGAAATAGAGGTCATTGACGATACACCGGAGGAGGACAGAGGCCGAGAGCCAATGAAATCCCCACCCCAAGAACCCTCGGATGAAGAGCTGGAAACTTATTCAAAAAAGCAACAGAGTCAAAAAATCCGTGAGTTTGCTAAGGGTTATCACGAAGAACGCAGGGCTAAAGAGGCTGCACTACGTGAGAGAGAGCATGCGTTGGCAATAGCTAAAGCTGTCTACGAAGAGAATGAAAAACTCAAAGGGACAGTGAATGTTAGTCAATCTGCGTTGATTGACCAAGCCAAGAAGGTTGTTAATAAGGAAATCGAAGAAGCTGAACGTGCTTATAAGATCGCTTATGAGTCCGGAGATGCTGATGCGTTGGTAAAAGCTCAAAAAGAAATGACTTTGGCAGCCATGAAGGCTGAAAAAGTTAACAATTTTAAGCCTGCCCCTTTACAACCTGCTCAAAAAGTAGTACAACCTAGTTACCCGCAGGCTGCTCCTGAACCTGATCCAAAAGCAACAAAATGGCAACGTGCCAATAATTGGTTTGGACAGGACGAAGAAATGACCAGTTTGGCCCTAGCGGTGCATACAAAACTGGTTAATTCTGGGGTTGATCCCCAAAGTGACGAATACTATCAACGACTAGATACCCGAATTCGTCAAGTCTTCCCAGATAAGTTTGATTCTGGCGAGACCGCTGATACGAAGCAGCGCAGTAAATCAAATGTTGTTGCCTCTGCCACAAGAAGCGTAGCACCTAAAAAGGTCACCCTTTCTGCGTCAGAAGTAAACATCGCTAAAAAGCTTGGCATTCCTTTGGAACGCTATGCTCGTGAAGTAGCCCAACTCAGGAGAAATAACAATGTCTGAACAAAATCGTACAAGCCGTGCCGTGGAAACACGGGAATCATTTCAACGTCCTCAATCGTGGAGGCCGCCAGAAATACTACCAATGCCGGATCCAAGACCCGGTTACGTACACAGGTACATTCGTATCAGCATGGTTGGTCAATCAGATCCAGCCAATATTTCTTCCAAGTTTAGAGAAGGATGGGAACCCGTCAAGGCGGTTGAATATCCTGAACTAATGGTACATGCTTCAAAGAGCGATGAGTTTAAAGGCAATATTGAAGTTGGTGGATTGTTGTTATGTCGTATTCCAGAAGAGTTTATGAAACAGCGAGATGCTTATTACAACTCGCAAAACAAAGCGCAGATGGAATCCGTAGATAACACATTCATGCGTCAGAGTGATCCTCGCATGCCTCTCTTCAAAGAGAGATCAAGTAAGGTCACTTTCGGTTCTGGTTCAATTTAAACAGGAGTCCTTAAATGGCTTATCCAACAGTTTCGGCCCCTTACGGCCTAAAGCCTGTTAACTTGATCGGTGGTCGTGTTTATTCTGGTTCTACCAGAATGTTCCCTATCGTGAATGGTTACAGCACATCTCTCTTCAACGGTGACGTTGTTGACTTGGGAACCGGTAATAACATCGGTGCTTTGGTCACAACCGGTCTTACATACAGCAGCACATCAGCCTCTAACGGCACTATTGGTGTATTTGTTGGTTGTGAGTACTCAACAACTGGCGGCCCAATTTACGGCAAAAACCGTTATCAATTCTGGCAAGCCAGCACATCCGCTCCCGATGCAATCGGTTATGTCGTAGATGATCCTCAAGCAGTGTTTAAAGCAGCCGTTGTTAACGGTGGCTCTGCACAAAGCACAACGATCCTTTACGCTAACAATGCTTTCATTGGTGCTAACGGGTTCTATTCTGGTGCAGGTGGTTCAACCACTACTGGCGATTCTGCTGGTGGTATTGCTCTGTCAGCTTCAGCTACAACCACATCCGCAATCACTCCCGCTACAGGCGGCGCTCCCTTCCGTATCGTTGGTATAGTACCTGATACAGCAGTTAGCGTGGCGCAAAATGCTACAACTAGTTCGACTACAGTTACTCTGTCGTCTTCTAATTCAGCAATTTACCCCGGAATGGTTATTTCTGGCCCCGGTATCAACCCCGGCTCGAACACCTATGTAACCACCGTAAACGGTACAACAGTGACAATTAACCGTGCAGTAACTACTGCTCAGTCTTCTGCCGCTGCGTTTACATTCACAGGCTATCCCGAAGTATTGGTAACTTGGAACTTTGGTTTCCACAGCTACTTCAATGCTACAGGCGTTTAATTAAGGAGCTAAAAAATGGCTATTTCACGTGCACAACTATTGAAAGAGTTGCTCCCCGGATTGAATGCATTGTTCGGTTTAGAGTACGCTCGCTACGGCGAAGAACACAAAGAAATCTACGAAACAGAGACTTCTGAGCGTTCTTTTGAAGAAGAGACCAAATTGTCAGGATTCTCTGCAGCACCAGTCAAAAACGAAGGCCAAGCCATCGCTTATGACAATGCTCAAGAGGCATGGACAACTCGTTATAACCACGAAACCATTGCTCTTGGTTTTTCAATCACTGAAGAAGCGATTGAAGATAACTTGTATGACAGCCTTGCTGCTCGTTATACAAAGGGCTTGGCTCGTGCGATGGCTTACACCAAACAGGTTAAAGCTGCTGCCGTATTGAACAA
>Ga0208382_1000398_pt1 | contig 15153 bp, 6 predicted proteins | sample CryBogCBE28Sep08_FD_184582 | JGI IMG/M metagenome (GOLD analysis project Ga0208382, IMG submission 184582) | Freshwater microbial communities from Crystal Bog, Wisconsin, USA - CBE28Sep08 (SPAdes) | ecosystem: Environmental > Aquatic > Freshwater > Lake | place: Crystal Bog, Wisconsin, USA...
ATTTGCTGGTCCACAAGGTTATCAAGGTCCTCAGGGTATTCCGGGCTGCTGCGGAAATCACGGCTCCAAAGGTGATACCGGTGCTCAAGGCTATCAGGGGTGTCGCGGTTATCAAGGTGCCACAGGCACAGGTAGCCAAGGAGCACAAGGTTCAGCTGGTTCGGCAGGTTCACAAGGAGCACAGGGAAGTCAAGGTTCATCCGGAGCAGGTGCATGTAGCGGAGCCGGCGCTGTTTATGTATTACAGGGAACAGGCAGTGCCAGTGCTAGCGTAACTTTAATGCCCGGTACCTATCGAATAATGTTAGATTCCAGAGCATCTATCGTCGACCCGGGTGACTATGATTTTAATGTAACACAAAGCGCTAGTATCAGCGGTGGATCAATTAACTCATCTGTAAGCACTTCCTTCCGTCTTTGGAGAGCAGGCGGCAGCGGGTTTGGTAGAAATATATTTGGCAACAATGTTAACTCTTCAGGAAATTTTACTGTCGGTTCAAACACCTATGTTACATTAACACTAAATGCTCCCAATTTAGGGGGCGGCGCTGCTATATCTGAAGGATCAGTACTTACACTTATCGAAGTTGCCACAGCAGTTGGAATGGGTGCAAGCTCTGTAGGACCTCCGGGTGCACAAGGTGCGGCTGGACCACAAGGTGCACAAGGTGCGGCTGGCACTAGCGGGGCACTGCCCGGAGCTGTAATAGGATCAGTTGTGGGCGGAGTTGTTAGCTGTATAACTCCTACATTTGGTCAGCATCTTGCAGGCGGTTCTTGTTTTGTTTATAACAATTGTGCAGGCGGAACTTGGCAGTGGCAAGGATATACCTCTTGTCGTAGTTGGTCTTGTGCTAGCTATGGTTATCACGGTATTGCTATTCGTATCGCCTAAGGAAAAATAATTTATGGCAACAAATAATTCAACCACCCTTACACCAATAGCAGTCCGCAATATGAGATGGACTAATACTTCATCTAATCATATTTTTATGGAAGTACAATTTCAAGAGTTTGCACCACAATGGTTACCTTTTGGTGCAAATGCTCAGGACTCGCACGAACATGGACAAAATTTATTTGCCAATGCAGTAGCAGGATTATATGGCGAAATTGCTCCGTATGTGCCTCCAGTTAAATAACGAGAATAAGATATGGCCAATAGAATACAATTAAGACGAGACATCAGTACAAATTGGGTTACAAACAATCCTATCCTAGAACAAGGTGAGCCAGGGTTCGAAACTGATACTAAAAAAATTAAAGTCGGTACTGGAACTTTGCCTTGGAACTGCCTACAATACACAGGTACCGTAGGTAGTCAAGGATATCAAGGTGTTCAGGGAATCCAAGGTGCACAGGGATTCCAAGGTAACCAAGGCTACCAAGGTTATCAGGGTATACAAGGAAGCCAAGGTAATCAAGGCTTTCAGGGAGTAGGATACCAAGGCGCAGGGGGCACCAACGGTGCACAGGGAAGCCAAGGTAATCAAGGTAATCAAGGCAATCAAGGCAACCAAGGTAGTCAGGGGTCGCAAGGTGCAGTGGGAGCCCAAGGCAATCAAGGTACAGCAGGCCCGCAGGGTGCAACTGGAGTTCAAGGATTTACCGGAGCACAGGGTGTTGCAGGAGTTGGAGCACAAGGAGCTCAGGGAGCACCCGGTACTGTTGGTTATTCTCAAAGTTTAGGTGGTACTGGATGGACACAATTGCCCAACGGATTAATAATGCAATGGGGCAGTGGAGCAGTTACTCAACCTCAGTTTGTTTCATTTCCAATCGCATTTCCAAACGCTTGTTTTATTGTAGTCGGTACCAACAATTGGGATCAGAACGGCATTACCGTAGCAATACACGATTGGAATACAACAGGATTTACTGTTAACAAAACTAACAATGTTTCCTGGATGGCTATAGGGAACTAACCCAATATACTATGGCTAATGTTATATGGTCAAATTCTAGCGGTTATTTAGGAACATATGCAGGTGGAGCTAGTGTTTCTAGCATATCTATTCCTGCAGTTAATGCTAACAGGCACGTTATTATTGCAGGTAAATTACCAGCAGGTTTGTCGTTATCGACAATAGGAGTAATATCAGGAACACTCGAGCCTATACTTAATACAACCACCAGTACATTTGTAGTTCGTGCATATTCCATAACCGGATCAATCGGCGATAAAACATTTAGTATCACTGTAACCAATGCAAGTCCGCCAACCTGGATAACTCCTGCGGGATTTATTGCCGTTAATACTACAACCAATGTTGACGGGACTGCTATTAACAATGAACAGATATCTATACATTTAACTGCATCTAGCCCTGAAAATTTACCAATTACATACAGACTAGCTCATAGCTCTAAATTACCCAACGGATTACATTTATTATCTACCAGCGGATATATTACAGGAATTATCTCCGAAACTATCTATCCAGGGCAAGTACAAAATTATAATTTTGGTATAGAAGCAGTCAGTGGTACTGCATACTCTACTCAAACTTTTAATCTTAAATTAATAAACCCATTTACATTAACCGCCGATGATACTATTATAGGATTTAGTTCGACTAGCACAACATTCTATGTAGGCGATTTTCCAGGCGTTGCGGCATCTACTGGTACCTATACTAGTATAAGTTTAATACAGGCTCCAGAATTTTTAAGAGGTTCCGATCTAGGAGAATTAACTTCTAATAGTAAACATTATTTTCCAGTGACTGCCTATGATCCTGATCCATTAATCGGGCCAATTATATATTCTATTATCGAAGGCGAAGATGATTTTAGCAGATTGCCGCAGGGCCTTAGTCTAGATCCAGGATCCGGATATGTCTACGGTTATGTTACTACACAGACTAATTTTAAACAGGTCTACAATTTTACCGTTAAAGCTACTAAGTATGATAGAATATCAGGTGCCAGTATCAAGGCTATTAATACATTTACATTAGCCACAATAGCAGAATACTATGACGTGATAACTTGGGAAACTACTGCAACTCTTAACCCACTATTAGAAAGCAGAACTAGTGAGCTATCTATTGTAGCTACACACATAGATACAAATTGGCCATTATACTACAGACGCTATAGCGGGGATCATTTCCCTCCAGGACTTACATTAACATTTGCTGGAGATATTGTAGGTTCTACTACTGCATCAGGTACCTACACTATTGCTATACTGGCCTGTACATCTACATATCTTTCTAGTAATGTTTTACTAGACGGCGGCTGGGGGTCAAGAGATTCAAATTATCTATTCAGCAACAATGACTTCATAATGGACGCTGGAGATTCTACAGCAGTTTATAATAATAGCAACGATACATTTAAGATAGACGGCGGCGATAGTGCAGACAACTATGACTACAATTTAGACGGTGGAAATACTGCTACGATTTATGATGTTAATAGTGTTGATGTCCTAGGCGGTAATGCCAGAAGTGTATTTACAGTTACCAATTTCAATGTTGACGGCGGTTCTACTGCTACCGTTTACGGATCCTATGAGCTTCAACCGGGAGTGGCACTTTCGTTGATCTACAGTGATGATCCTGACCTATTAGGACCAGTATATCCTGCACCATATTCTATAAAAGATTTTACATTAACTATAATACCAACTGACACAAATTATACAGACATATATGTAAGACCGTTGTTGAAATTAAATTCAAGAACCTACTTTAGAGATTTCATCAACGATGATTCTATATTTGTACCTAGTATGCTGTATAGAGGCGACGATCCTAACTTTGGTGTGCAAACTGATTTAAGAATGTATTTAGAATTTGGAGTTCGAGAATTAAATCTAGATCAATATGTTCCAGCAGTATTACAAAACTTTTATACAAAATCAATTTATTTCGGCGAACCTAATGTAGCATTGGCCAAAGATAGTAATGGCAAAGTAGTATACGAAGTAGTGTATGTTCAAATGGTAGATCCATCGAACGGTGTTAAACCAACAGTATTAATGAACCATTATACTCCTTATCATCCTGCTAGCATTAATAATATGCGATTAGAGTTTAGTTTGTTAACGATCAACGGGCACTATAACCCCATTAATACAGCCTACTTGCCTAGGTATATGAAGACCTATCAAAATAGCTCACAACTGCCGGGCTATCAAATGATTGTACCATTATGCTATGTTACCCCGGGCAACGGTGTTAGAGTATTGAGCAAAATTACACATTCGAATTTTGATTTCAAGCTAGTAGACTTTGAATTTGATAGGCTAGTAGTGGTTAATAGCTTAGATAATACTGGTGCTAAATACATCAAATTCCCAAGACGAGTAATAACAGATCGTATAAATTCCGACAGTTACCTATACGGATCAGACGGAATACAATGGATTTTTGACAATGGGGATCCATTAAGCGAATAAAATTATGACTAGAATAACTTGTTTACCAACAGCCGATATACACGACGACTTGGTGCTACCAGTAGTTGATACTACCTGTAGTCCACCTGTTACCAAACAATTATCTCTAACCACACTAATAAATGCAGCGCTGGGCCCAACTGGTCCTACAGGTGTGCAAGGTGCTATTGGTCCGTCAGGTAATACTGTTAACTTTGTAGGAACTATCAGCAACTCCTTTGGATTGAATAATGTAACTGGTGTAGAACTGTATCAAGCCTACGAAGCAGTGGACACCGGAGATGTATGGATCCAGACTGGAAGCAATGCTGCTGATGCTATTCTAGGATTTGTAAATTTTGGCCCATTTCGTGGCCCAACAGGTGCACAAGGCAATCAAGGGCCCAGAGGTTGGTTAGGCCCAAGCGGTCCATTAGGTCCAAGTGGTGTATCGGGTCCGACCGGAGTAGGAGTTAGAATTGTCGGCAATGTCAATAGTTCTACAGAACTCACTACATATGATAATCCAGCAGTCTATGGCGACGGTGTTATTGTTAACGAAACTGGGCACCTTTGGATCTTTATGGATGCTCAACCGTCTGCTATTCCTTGTAGTATAGCAGGGTTTGTTGATGTTGGCGAAATTGTAGGGCCCACTGGAGTACAAGGTTATCAAGGTGCATCGGGTCCAAGTGGGCCACAGGGCGGATGCGGGGTACAAGGATTCCAAGGTCGCCAAGGGCATCAAGGTGTACTAGGCAGTGTCGGTACTCAAGGATATCAAGGGTTTGTAGGCAATCAAGGCTTCCAAGGTACTCAAGGATCACAAGGAAGTCAAGGCTTCCAAGGCTTCCAGGGCAATCAAGGTATTCAAGGTATTCAGGGGAATCAAGGTAGTCAGGGGAATCAAGGCTTCCAAGGATGTGTTGGTATACAGGGTAGTCAAGGTAATCAAGGCTACCAGGGTGTTCAAGGTAATCAAGGGTGGCAGGGTAATCAAGGAACTCAGGGATTCCAAGGACCTACAGGTGTACAAGGTTATCAAGGTCCTACTGGTGTACAGGGAAGCTCAGGACCACAAGGGGCTCAAGGTTATCAGGGATTCCAAGGACCTACAGGAGTACAAGGATCGCAAGGAAGTCAGGGAAATCAGGGCTTCCAAGGCTTCCAAGGATTTCAAGGGTTTCAAGGACCTACTGGTGCACAAGGATTCCAGGGCTTTCAAGGACCACAAGGAGCTCAAGGCTTTCAAGGCCCGAGCGGAGCACAGGGAAGTCAGGGATCACAGGGAAGTCAGGGTAATCAAGGATCACAAGGTAGCCAAGGGTTCCAGGGACCTAGTGGTGCACAAGGAAGTCAAGGATCACAAGGAAGTCAAGGCTCACAAGGAAGTCAGGGCTCACAAGGAAGTCAGGGTTCACAGGGAAATCAGGGCTTCCAAGGCTTCCAGGGCTTTCAGGGTCCACAAGGGCCACAAGGGTATCAAGGTGCTGTGGGACCAAGTGGTCTTAAGGGAAGTCAAGGCTGTAAGGGAGTTCAAGGCTGTAAGGGCGTTACTGGCGTACAAGGTAGCCAAGGATTCCAGGGCTTTCAAGGACCACAGGGAGCTACAGGTGTAACTGGACCGCAAGGACCTACCGGACCTACTGGGGCTACAGGTCCACAAGGTCCGCAAGGAGCGACCGGAGTTCAAGGACCTAGTGGACCACAAGGTCCGAGTGGTGCTTCTGGGGTTTCTGGTCCAAGTGGCGTGCAAGGTCCTAGCGGACCACAAGGGCCTAGTGGTGTTTCGGGCCCGCAAGGTGCACAAGGTAAACAAGGATCCACTGGTCTATGCGGTGCCGTTGGGCCGCAAGGTTTCCAAGGTCCTACTGGTCTTTCTGGTCCTAAAAGTACAGTATCAGGTCCGTGCGGGCCGAGTGGTCCGAGTGGGCTGAGTGGTCCACAAGGGCCACAAGGTAAACAAGGGGCACAAGGTGCTGCAGGTACTAATGGTACACAAGGTGCTACCGGGCAAACAGGAAGCCAGGGTTACCAGGGTGTATCAGGAAACGCCGGTACTCTTGGTGCTACAGGACCACAAGGTTCACAAGGCGCACAAGGTGCAACTGGTAATACAGGTAGTCAAGGTGCTCCAGGACCAAAAGGCTGTACTGGCTCGGCAGGCCCAGCTGGTCCGGCTGGCGCAGCAGGATCATCGAGTAGTGTTCCCGGTCCAAGCGGACCTCAAGGAAAACAAGGTTGTAGAGGTGCTACAGGCTGTAGAGGTGCTACAGGATGTAGAGGTCCACAAGGGGCTCAAGGGGCTCAGGGAGTGCCAGGAACTAACGGCACCAACGGTACTAACGGATCTCAAGGACCAAGTGGTGCTAGAGGGCCCGGATCTGTTGCTGGCACACTTTATCAAGTTGCTTATTTCAATTGTACTAATAGTGTAACCGGTAATTCCAGTATATTTGTAAGTTATAATACTCCACAATTAGCCTACGGAACCTTAAATGTTAGAGGGTGTTTGCTTGTCGGTGCTAACGGCGTCGGTGATGGATTATTCCAAGGCAACGTGGCTGCTTATTATTCTTCGGATGCTAAATTCAAAGAAAATGTACAGGATATTCAAAACGCCATAGGCATTGTACAAACCGTCGGGGGTAAAACTTTCGAGTGGACTGACTCATATCTTAATGCCAAGGGTGGTGCTTGCGGATATTTCAATAGAAAAGAAGACTTTGGTGTTATTGCTCAAGATGTACAATCGGTATTCCCTGTGGCGGTAAGAACTAGAGATGACGGTTCTTTGGCATTAGATTACGAAAAATTGGTAGCTGTGGCATTCCAAGCTATTAAAGAACAACAAGTTCAAATTGATCAACTTAAAATTCAGGTACAAGATATATCGAAAAAATTGGGCGGATAAACTATCCTTCATTGACAATAAATATACCATAACAGTGAATATTTAACACCCAATGGCCGCCCTTACCCAAGATACAAATCCCAGTCTAGCATTAACACAACTTCTGGTTAGCCAGCAGGGCGTTAATCAGTACATCACGATCCCGCAGCTACAGACATTAATAACACTTAATACACCAGCTAGCGGAGCAGTTGGACCATCGGGATTAACAGGGCCAAGCGGATTAACAGGTCCGAGCGGGCCATCTGGAGTTTCTGGTCCCAGTGGGCCGAGTGGATTAACCGGTGCTTGCGGTCCAACAGGGCCTACTGGGTTACGTGGAGTCAGCGGACCACAAGGCCCTAGCGGTCCTGTCGGACTACCCGGATTAAGTGGGCCGTCCGGTGCAACAGGCCCAAGCGGAGCTAGTGTAGGTGCGTATACTGCTACAAATATTGCAGGCGGTGCCGCTGGCAGTATTTTAATACAAACAGCAGCCTGCAAAACTGGATTTATTAATATCGGTCCGACTGGCTATGTATTGCAATCAAATGGTAGTACTGCTGCGTGGGTCAGCACTGCTACACTAATTCCGCAGGCATCAGCAGGGGCTACACAGGTTTATATAAATTCTATCGCCGGCGGCGATACTAATACCTACTACCCCGCGATGGTTAGAGGCAGCGGTGGTAATTTTGCAGAATATGCTCCGACCTCGATAAGTTTTTCTCCTAGTACAGGTGCATTAACTGCTCCAAATTTAGTTGCTACAACTAACATTACTGGTGCAGGACTACAAGTATCTGGTGGGGCTACCATTGGAGGTAATTTAGTTGTATGCGGGACCATAACAGCACAACAACTAAACATACAATATACAACTATAACACAGACTACTGTTTCTAGTCCAGATGTTTTTACAATTAGAAATTTAACACAATCATCTACAGTTACTACAGGAGCATTAGTAGTTGCAGGCGGAGTAGGTATCGGAAGAACTCTACGCATCGGCGGATGTTTATATGTTGGCGGGAATATTATCGGCGGTAATTTAACTACCAATGCTGTCACTGCAAATAATTTAAATGGCGGATATGCTGGTAGCATACCTTATCAATCTTGTCAAAATGTAACTACTTTCTTATGTATTGGTAATAACGGGCAAGCCCTATTTGCTCAGTGCGGTGTTCCAGTTTGGAAAGGTCTAGGTGGGGCATCAGTAGGAACAGCAACTAATGCTCGTAACATTATCGGCGGCACTGCTGGCGAAATACCATATCAGATTAGTCCCGGAGTAACTGGATTTATATGTGCAGGTACAGCAGGTCAAATTTTAGCCAGCCACGGAACTTGTGCTCCTGCATTTGTTCAAAGTGTTTCAGCAGTAAACGGTACAGGTAGTACAGGTACAAGTACTGTGCAGAGTTTAACCGTCAGTGGCGGTGGGGGGCTTGGAGTACAAGGGTGCTCGTACTTTGACTCTAATGTTGCGATTAATGGTTCATTATATATCAAAGGCGGTATTGTACCTAGCAAGGGAATTAATGTTGATCAAATCTATACAACCAGTAGTCAAATTACACTAAGCAAGTCCTGGACAAATACAGGCATTGGAGGGAACCTACTAGCCAATGGTACATATATTATACAGGTACAGGTCAGCGATCAAGCACAAGGCGGCGGCGAACAGAATATGTTTTACAGCGGTGTTATGAGTTGGTACAATGGAAATGGTACTGAAGTTTCATACAGCGAAATACCTTTACACCGAGCAGGGGCAACTTCAGGTGCTGGCAATATATTTTTACAGGTACAACGTGTTTCTTCAGGATTACCGCAACTACAAATTTCTGGATTAACTAACGATACAGGTCCTAGCACTTATGTATTCAATATTAGAAGAATGATATGACACAACAATTAAAAGACGGGTTATCAATTAATGGGGTATTATTTGTAGATAGTTCTACAAATGTAACGGCCGCTTCTGTAAATATTGTTGGATTTACATCAGCAACAAGTACAACAACAGGTGCGTTGGTAGTTGCAGGAGGCACAGGCATAGGCGGATGCCTATGGGTCGGTGGTTCGTTGTATGTGGGCGGACAAAAAGTACTAACATCCGGAGGTACTGGTACTGGTTATATTTCTGGATTATTAGCAGGAACAGATACTGCTATTAGTTCTAGTACAGGTGTTGTGACTATCTGGGACACATCCACTTTACAATCAGTTAGCAGTCGAGGAAATTCTACTACCAATACCATTATAATTAATAATACATTAACTGTATCCGGCGGAGTAGTTGTAGGCGGAACCGTTACAGCTAAGTCTGTAGTAGCCAATTCATTTGTAGGTACAGCATCGTATGCTACTACCAGCGGATTTGCATTAAGTTTTAATACAAACACACTTGTTGCTATTGCCGTTACTGCTACATCATTAGGCGGTGGTGCATATTCTATATCAAACAAAACTGATAGTACAAATTCCTTAACCGGTGCATTAACTGTCGCAGGCGGAGTTGGCATTTATGGCTGCTTAAATGTTGGTCAGAATATTAATGCACTTCGTATGTTTGTAAATTGTAGTCCTGTTCTAACTTTACAATCATTAGGAAATTTTGGAGTTACAGGAATAAATGCTGGCTCGTGCATTAGTATTAGTTCAAGCACAGGCTTTATTACAGTTGCAGGTACATCGACTTTTCAGTCAGTAACTGATAGAGGAAATTTTACTTCTAATAATATCTATATCAGTAATAATACAGGAGCATACTCATCTAGCTCAGGGGCACTACGTGTAGCAGGCGGAGTTGGAGTTGGGGGCAATATATTTGTTAGTGGGGTTGTTACTGCTACTAATTTTATAGGTTCACTAACCGGTGTAGCATCTAGCGCATCATATGCCACAACCAGCGGATTTGCTCTAGGATTTAATACAGCAACATTGGTTGCAGCCGCAATAACTGCTACCAATGCAACTACTGCTACTAATGCAGCCTATGCATATGCGTTTAATACTTCAACATTAGTTGCCATTGCTGTTACTGCTACATCATTAGGCGGTAATGCCTATACTATATCAAATACTACTCCTAGTTTAAGTACCACTACTGGCGCATTAAAAGTTGCCGGTGGTGTTGGTATTGGAGGATGTTTGAATGTTGGAGGATGTTTGAATGTCGGCGGGTACTTAAACGCCGGCTGTATAACATCTAATGGCTATCCGGTGCTTACACTAGGTACCCTAGGAAACTATGGTGTTACTCAACTATTTTCCGGAACTGATACTGCTGTTAGTACAACGACAGGTGTTGTGACTATTTGGACTACTTCTACACTACAGTCAGTAACCAATAGAGGTAGCACTACCACTAATGCTTTAACCATTAATAATGCTACTCAATCAACTGGTACCACAACCGGTGCACTACGTGTCGTAGGCGGCGTCGGTATTAGAGGTTGTGTAAATATTGGTGGTAATCTATATGTTGGCGGAAATGTTACTGCCACTACATTTACAGGTAATTTATTAGGTACAGCATCTAGTTCTTCATATGCCACAACCAGTGGATACGCATTATCATTTAATACTAATACTGTAGTCACCAATGCGGTTAATGCTGGTACATCAACCTATGCTAATACAGCCACTTCTCTAGGCGGTGGTGCATATTCTATTTCAAATACTACTCCAAGTATAAGCACAACAACTGGAGCACTTACTGTTGTTGGTGGCGTTGGTATTAGAGGTTGTTTAAATGTCGGCGGGATTGTATCTGCTACCAATGTCTTTGTCAACGGCAGTCCTGCTATTACTCTAGCAGCGCTAGGTGTATATGGTGTTACAAAATTATATGCAGGCACTGATACTGCAGTTAGTTCCAATACGGGCACTGTAACGGTCTGGACTACATCAACACTACAAACTATTACAGGTAGAGGAAATTCTACCACCAATGCCATGGTCATCGGTAATACTACACAAGCAACAAGTACCACAACCGGTGCGTTAACTGTTGCAGGCGGAGTTGGCATCGGTGGCAATTTATATATTGGCGGTAGCCTTACCGTATCAACTATAACTGCACAGACACTAATAGTTGCATATACTACCGTAACTCAAACATTGGTTACAAGTCCTGATGTATTCAACATCACAAACACTACCCAAGCGACAAGTACTACTACTGGTGCGTTAACTGTTGCCGGCGGAGTTGGTATACAAGGCAACGTCTATGCTGGTAACATTTATAGTAACGGTGTTCAATTATCTAATTTTAATACTAGCACATTGGTTGCTATTGCAGTTACTGCAACTTCGTTAGGTTCGAATGCATATACCATATCAAATACTACACCAAGTACAAATCCGACTACAGGAGCATTACGAGTTGCAGGTGGTGTTGGTATTAGTGGTAGTTTATATGTAGCAGGTTCTGTAAATTCAAATTGTGGAATGACCATACAAGGTAGCCCGGTACTTACACTAGGTACTTTAGGAAATTACGGAGTTACTCAATTATTTGCAGGCACCGATACTGCTGTTAATACAACCACAGGTGCTGTTACTGTTTGGACAACATCTACTCTACAGACTGTTACCAGTAGAGGTAGCACTACCACTAATTCTATAAACATCAATAATTCTACACAAGCAACAAGCACCACAACCGGTGCATTAACTGTGTTCGGTGGAGTCGGTATACAAGGCAATTTATATGTCGGTGGTAGTTTTGTCGGCGTTGTAACCACTGCTTCTTTTGCCACAACCAGCGGGTATGCACTATCGTTTAATACAGGAACAACTGTTACTAATGCATTAAATGCGTTAAATGCACAAACCGTTTCTGGCAACCCTACTGCAGGTGTTCCGATAGTTGCAGGTACTTGGGGCGGTGCTGGATGGTGGGGTTTAGGATCTGCTAATTCTTGCAACAATCACAACCTAAGATTTGATAAAATTTTAAGCAATGCAGCAGGAGTATCTTGGAACAGTGCCAATGACATAAATTTATATCTTGGTCCAAATTTGGTATTAACTACTGCTAGTGTCGGTACATATGCATTACCGATAACTGGTGGCACTGTTACTGGTGCTGTATATGTTAATACATCTACTCCAAGTACAAATCCAACTACTGGTGCATTAAAAGTTGCCGGCGGTGTCGGCATTGGCGGTAGTGTCTATGTAGCAGGTTCTGTAAATTCAAACTGCGGAATGAGCATCCAAGGTAGTCCAGTACTTACCCTAGGTACATTGGCTAGTTACGGAGTTACTCAACTATTCGCAGGAACTGATACTGCTGTTAATACAACTACCGGTGTTGTTACTGTTTGGACAACATCTACACTACAAACTATTACCAATAGAGGTAGTACTACTACCAATGCTATCTCAATTACCAATACCACACCGGCAACAAGTACTACTACAGGTGCGGTAATTGTTGCAGGCGGTGGCGGCTACGGTGGCAATCTATATGTTGGCGGTTTTATAAATGCCGGCGGAAGTTTAGTTCTAACTACCAGCAATGTTAACTCATATGTAACAGCAGGAGTTAGTAGCATCGTTTCAGGCACCGATACTGCAATAAGCACATCAACTGGTGCTGTTACTGTTTGGACAACATCTACTCTACAAACTATTACCAACAGAGGTAGCACTACTACCAATGCTGTGAATATTAATAATAATTCAGCATCGACTAATACTGCAACAGGTGCACTACGAGTTGCAGGCGGGGTTGGTATCGGCGGTAGTGCATATATTGGTAATACCAGTTATATTGCAAATGCACAAATTATTACAACGGCAACCATTGCAACTTTTGCTAGTTTAGGCCCAAGTGGCGCACAAGGCGCACAAGGCAGCCAGGGATTACAGGGAAGTCAAGGAGTTCAGGGAAGTCAAGGACCAAGTGGAGTGCAGGGGCCACAAGGTAACCAGGGAGTTCAAGGAAGCCAAGGGCCAAGCGGGCCGAGCGGTCCAAGTGGCGCACAAGGTAATCAGGGTCCAAGTGGTCCAAGTGGCGCACAAGGAAATCAAGGCGTTCAAGGTGCTCAAGGCAGTGTAGGTAATACAGGAAGTCAAGGCAGTGTAGGTTCTCAAGGTGCTCAAGGCAGTGTAGGTAATACAGGAAGTCAAGGTAGTCAAGGTGTCCAAGGAAGCACAGGTGTTCAAGGCTCACAAGGATTCCAAGGTATTACAGGTTCGTTTACAGGTACTACTACACAACAAGTAATTATAAACAATAGTACACAATCAACAAGTACTAATACAGGTGCCCTACAAGTTGTCAACGGTGGAGTCGGCATTGGCGGAAACTTATATGTCGGCGGTGTAATTTCAGCTAGCCTAGGCACAGGTGGTTCTATCTCCGGTGTAGCACAAATAACCACTAATAATTTGTTTGTAACCGGAATGCTTACTTCGACTAATGCACAGTCAGTAGTTCAACCAAGTACCGGCGGTAGTGGTATAGTACCGTACAATATGAATTCCGGTACTGTGTTCTATGTAACTAGCCCAACTGTAAATTGGACTGCTAATTTTATCAATGTCAGTCCTACACCTAACAGAATGTCAGTTGCCACGGTTATTGTAGTACAGGGTAGTGGTGCAGCCTATGGACCGACTGCTGTACAGATCAACGGCACTGCAGCTAGTTTGCTTTGGTTAGGCGGCGGCTCTGCTCCCGGCGGTGTAGCCAGTAATACAGATGTTTGGACATTCAACCTTTTAAATATCAACGGCGTTTGGTCTGCACTAGGCCAACATTCAACTTATTAAATTATAATATGATTATTTCTGGCGGATTTAGTTTATGTGGTGCTGTAATATCGGTGTCGAGCTCAACACCGGGTGCCCCTACTATTACCAGTGTAACTCCGGGACCAAAGGCATCGTGTCAGATGAGTATCACTTATGCTGCACCAACTTTTAAAGGTTATCCAGGTAGCATCACAGGCTATACCGCATTTAGCAGACCGGGCTGTATTTCTACTTCAACTAATAGTACTGCTAATACTGGTACTTTAACATTTAAAGGATTAACCAACGGACTTCCCTATGCTTTTAAAATATATGCCACCAACTGCCAAGGTGCAGGAGCATTTGGTTATTATTGTACTACCAGCACTATTCCGCCTGCAACAATATTAACAACTTATTTTATGGTTGCAGGTGGTGGTGGTGGAGGTACAGCCTCATCGGGTGGTGGCGGGGGCGGTGCAGGAGGAGTTCTATACTCAACTGTTTGTGCAAACTTTGGACAAACCTATCCTGTTATCATTGGTGCCGGCGGTGTTGGGGGCGGCGGCACCAATAGTTCTGGTACAAATTCATCGGCCTTTGGAATAGTTTCAGTCGGAGGTGGATGGGGAGGCGGATTTTCCAACTTCGGCAGTGGTTCAGGAGGATGGGGAGGTTCTGGCGGTGGTGGCAGTGCTTGCGGTGGTCCAAATTATTATCTCGGAACCAATGCCGGGCCAGGTATCAGTGGACAAGGGTACGACGGCTCCTACGGCATTAGTCCTACTTGCTCTACCCTCGACGGTGGCGGTGGCGGAGGCGGTGGAGCTGGATGTGGAGGCAAGCACGGGGGTGAATATTTGCAAGGCACTGTAGGTCATTATGCAGTTTACTTTTACGGTGGGGGCGGCGGAACTGGTACCTTTGTTGGAGTCCTTACAACTAGTAAGGCAATAGCTGCAGGCATCGGCACATACATTACTGCCAGTAATCGAGTATTAGTAGCCGGTGGGGGTGGCGGAGGCAGCACTGTCGGCCCCGGTGTTCCTGCAGTTCCTCCATTAGGAACAGCAGCAGGTGGAGGCGGTGGGGGCGGGGCCGGTGGTTGGTTTAGAAG
>Ga0208382_1000399_pt1 | contig 15150 bp, 23 predicted proteins | sample CryBogCBE28Sep08_FD_184582 | JGI IMG/M metagenome (GOLD analysis project Ga0208382, IMG submission 184582) | Freshwater microbial communities from Crystal Bog, Wisconsin, USA - CBE28Sep08 (SPAdes) | ecosystem: Environmental > Aquatic > Freshwater > Lake | place: Crystal Bog, Wisconsin, USA...
ACTGCCGTATACATCTTGAAAACGATCCATTGCACGAATCTTGTCTTTGACAAAGTAAGGCAAAAGTTCAGATTTAGCAAATTGATTGGCAAGATAGCCCAATGGCATAATCTTAAATCGTGCTGCACGAGCAGCGTTTACGCCATTGTTCCAAGCCTGCTTGCTTGTTAATGAGTCATCAAGACCTTTAAAGGTTTTGCGGATTGTTTCGCTACGAGAATGAATTTCTTTAGTAACTTCGTTATCCGTAATTATTCCAGGCACTGGACCAACTTGTTTTTCGTATTTTTTAACCCAAGCAATTTGTTCTTTTATTTTTGAATCTTTTAAATCAGATTCAGACATATTTTTTGTCATCTCAATTAATTGCTTAGATGTTTTTTCTGGGCGAGGACCGTTCCAACCAACTGCTTTTTCTTTTTCTTCAGCAGCAGCAATTGCATCAATTGCGTCTTTATCTGTATCTGTAAATGACATAGCAGAACGATCTAAATGCCATGCTTTGTATTTATTATCCAAATTGCCAATGGTGCTTGCTAATACGTTGGTAAGATAATTTGGCAATCCACGACGGATTACTTGGTGTAATGCCTCACCAGCAGATACACGAAGACCAAAGGCTGGAGAAAGCAATGCCAACGGTGCAAAAATTACGTTTGTGTAATGAGTAAAAAAATCATCTACAGGATTATACAAAGCACCGTAGGCTTTAGCAGCCCTAAGTTCTTGACGTGCTTTTTTAAAATCAATCATTGCACCTTGAAAACGTTGGCTTTGAGTGATAGCAACTGATTTAGTTCCGCCACCATACTCAGGTTTTATTTCAGTTCCACCAACATCTTGCCCTTGATTAACTCCATAAACAGCATGGTCATAGCCATTGCCTTCGCTGGCATCTTTAAGCGAACTAAATAATTGGCTAGATTGAGTATCGGCAATACCAAGGTTTTTAAGCACTTCTTGCTGAAGCACGCGAAAGCGAGCAAGACGTTCGCCATCATCAGTTGCAAGCATGATGTTTCCAGCATGTTCAACGGCAAGACGATTTGGCATGGAAAGATAAGCCATTTTAAGAGCAGTATCTGCTGCACCTGGATCTGCAGGATCGAATCTTTCGGAAGACAAAGCCAATTGATTTGTGTCAAAAGACAAAGGACGTTTACCTGTAAAACTGCGCACTTTGCCAGCAAGAGCATTCATAATAGCACCATTGCCAGGCTTAAATAATGCAGGAGCGTTGATCTTAAATATCTGCTCTTGTTTAGCATTGCCCTTTGCATCGTAAACTGTTTTGGTTTTTGGTTGCATCTTTGGTTGATTGTTGGCATCCAAAGCAGGCGTGCCATCTTCGTTAAGGACAGGCTCCATCACTGCACTCTTACGAGGCAGAAGAAGGTTTACCTGATCATTAAAATTGGTTGCTTGGTCGCTATTGCGAATAGCATCTGGGCCAATCTTCTCGCTAAGTAGTTTACCTACAGTGCGTGAAGGAAGACGCAACTCACTTGTTGCTGTACCAGCATCTGCTAATTCTTTGGAATACAAAGATTGCTTGAAAATTTGATCTGCTTCAAAACGATTAGAAACATTAGCCAAAGCCTTCGACATGGTTGCTGACCAACCGTTAGGAATACCATATGTCGTATGAATATACCCAGCCTTAGAAGCCAATGAAGCATCTGGATTAGATGCTACAGAAACAATGTCGTTAACAGCACGATTTTGTGCTGCACGAAGTGGGTTAGCCATTACCTGATCGTATTGATCTGCGGTAATGATCTTGGTTGACATTCCTGAAAGAAAGTTGGTCAAACCAGTGGCAGAAGATGCAAACGGCAATGTATTACGGATGATTGGCTTGCCAGTATCTGGGTCAATCTTTGTGCGTTGTAAGCCAGTAGCAGGATCTACTTCAGTTGCTACAGCAATGTTGTTGCCTTTTTTAAGTGCGCCGTTAAGTTTGCCTGCAGTTGCCAAAGGATCTGCTTCAAAGTCAAATGAAGCGTCAGCGATGCCTGATACAACCTGTCCAAGGCCAGTGTTTGTATTGCCTAAAGTGCCAAAACCAGGAATGTTAGAAAGCCCATGAGCAATATCTCTACCAAAAGATACAAGGTAGTTAGGATCATTAGACTTGTCAAAAGAATTTTGATAGGTCGGAACTACACGACCAAGAATGTTACGGGTTAATGCTGCACCAATGCCAGCACCAAGCACTGTACCTTCACCTGGAAGGATGGAACCAATGGCTCCGCCTGCAAGTACGCCAAATGTGCCAAGTAAACCAGCACCAAAACCATGATCCGCGTAAAGGCTATGAATAAATTTGTAATCTTTTTGTACTTCTTGCAAAGGTTTATTAGCCCATGACATAGCAGTACCAATTGCTTTACCAACTACTGGAAGGCTAGTAACTGCTTTAACTGCTTCGCCTGGTAGGTTTTTAATATCGTTAAAAAATCCACCTTGAGACGGTGCAGGAGTTGGTGCAGGGGCTGCTGGTAGCGGTTGAATATTACTCACTGAACCGCCCTACTCGCTTGTAATGTTTCAATCATATTTGGAACAAGTGCAGATGATACATCTGGCACAGATTTTAAAGCGTTACGCATCCATGCAGCAGAATTGTATGTGGCAATATGATCATCTAAAGCATTAGCAATCGCAATCATGTGCGAAGTCGCAGCAAGTGTATTAAAAGTATCTTGACTTCCAGATGCAACACCAACGGCTGCTAATGCTGGATTTTGCTTAACAAACATTTGATTGCCTTGAACCATGTCATTTGCTGCATTAACATTTGGCCCAGCAGCAATATTTGCCTGAGTAGTAGGTTGCACTTGTGGCATCGGTTGCATTGATGACATTAATTACTTCCCTAATTTAGCGGCAAGGGCCTGCAATTCAGGAGAAGCGTCACGATTTGAAGCAAGAGCCTGCACAAGATTTTTTGCAGATTGTCCACCTTGTGTAACTTGACCTGGCATAATGCCAATGGCTTCTGGACCTGCTCCAGCACCGAGTGGTGAACCTGTAGTTACTGGCTCATTTGGGCGTTGAGTAGGTGCAGATAAAGGTGTAACTGGTTGTTGTGGTTGTGCTTGTTGTTGCTGTGGCTGTCCACCTTGTTGAGCCATTTGCGCCATGGCGCTAGGTGAAGGTGGATTGCTGCCGATGCGTGTTTGGGACATTGGTGCTTGTGCTTGCAGGTTCATTAAGTCTTGGCCATCACCATAACTAGGCATACCAGAGATATAACGTTGTGCTTGCTTTGATGCTGGTCCACCATCGGTGCGTCGGCTTAAAGCCCCTGGGCCTGATGACATTGCTGGCTTATTTGCCTGTGGCATAGTCAGTCTCCCTCGTTTAGTGTCTCAATGGTTCGAGCGGCATACTCGTGAAAGTGTTTTTCATCTTCCACGAAACTTGCTTCTGTATCAAACATACCTGTTAGAGCATTTGCAAAATTAGCAAAGGCTATAAAAATATTAGAAATTAGATCAGCAAAAAGGGCAAACATGTCCCACTTGTTAAAACGAGTAGGAATCCGCTCGCCCTCTTGCATGAAGGTTACTTAGCGCCTGGGTTTGTTCCGCGTGTTGCAGAAGGCTGTACTGTGTACTTAATGTCAGACTTTCCAGTTGACTTAACTGAAGGAGCATCTTGGATGCTTGTCTTTTGTGTTGTTGCTTCTGATGAGCCATGTCCACCTTGCATAGCAACCTTAACAGGTGCTGATTGCAATCCAGACTTAAAGGCTGGTGCTACTTTTGCCATTTATTTTCTCCTATAGGTTTTGTTTTTCTCACTCGTAACGTTAGGCGGGTGAGCGTCTGGCTACATTCGCAGATAATTGCGGTGAGCCAGAAGACGAAAGTCCTGCAAGTAGATTTTGCAGTGCAGATGATTTTGCACCTTGCGGTGGTTGTGGCATACCTTGCGGCATTCCTTGCGGAGTAGGTTCCCCGCCAGGAGCCTCGCCTGGTTGACCAGGGGCTGCAACTTGCGGGGAGACTTGTTGTGCAAAGGCTTGAGCCAAAACATCTTCAATAGCATCGCCATTTTGACGACCTTTAATTGCGGCAGCGAGTGCTACAATTGCTTTTGTTGGATCTTGTCCTTGCATTGCCATTTGAGGAATTGCATTTGCGTATGATGCAACTGCTTGCATGAGTGAATCACGCAGTTCTTCAACTTCAACTTTTTCTTCTTCTTGGGTAACGTTCATATCCCAAGGCATCTGACGACGCAAAAAGTCGCGGCTAATTAACTTATCTCCACGAGCCTGTAAACCAAATACTAATGCGCGGTTTGGATCTAGACCCGCCATCATTCCGTAACTTACATCACACCAGTAATCACCATCAATATCTTTTTTAGGTGTGTAGGTAATTTCGTAAGGTGCGCCAGCGGTTACGCCGCGTACTTCCTTTTCAACATCACCAAATAATTGTTCATCCATTTTAAAGCATAGGCGCATGACATGACGGAATGTGTCAGCCAATACTGCTTGTGCTGTTTTGACTTGTGTGTCAAAGCCGCCCATAAGTGCTTCTACACCACGGCCTGTAACGATAGAACCTGATTGCTGTCCTAGACGACCTTGTGGGTAACGTGAGCCTACACGAAGTTCTTGATCTAATTCGCTAGTCTCTTGAAATATTCCATTAGGAATCTCAAGTCCAACACGACGAATCTTTTCTGGATTGGCAGAGCGGATAGTTGCATCTGGACCAATCTCAATAACGTTTACATCTGAAGGCAAAGCAAAAGGAGCCTGTACAGACTTTTGTGCCGCTTCAAGTTGAAATGTTGCCATACGTGCGCGAGCAACTTGTACCCACATGATGTCGTCAAATTGTCCACGTTGGTTTTCATCAGAGTCAACGCCAGGACGAATAGCAATAGCAATTGGTAGTTCATCAAGAAGATTCTTAGCACGCTCAAGAACAAGGTTGCCCTTTTCAGGAACAAACAAAACTAGTTCTTCTTTGTCCTGATAGCGATAAACTTCAAGGATACGCTCAGAATTGCGACTCTCGTATTGTGTACGGATTTGTGATTCGTACTCAGGAAAATCATTGATAAGTTCGCGTACTGTTTTTTGGTAGCGCTTGGTGTATGAGAGCAACTTGCCAAAACGGTCAAATTCAGGATAGGCATTCATTGGGTTGTCAATGCGAATCATTGGACGATTGTTTTCATAATCAGGCTCAATGATGAAAGGCAACATACCAAAGGTAAGGTAACGATCAGCACCTGTATACATCATGGTCTGAAGGTTGCAAGAGTCGCGGTAGCCAGCAACAATCATGGTGCGCTTATCGGCACGCTTTCTTGCACGATCTGAAATAGAATCTGTTGTGTCGCAGTTAAAGGCAGGAAGTGGGGCAATAACTTCCGCTACATCGCGAGCAGCCACATCAATAAAGTTTGCCACCATAGGCTTTGGATATTCTTCGGAGAATGCGCCAGGAAATACCTGTTGAATGTCGCCTTGGCGAATAGCCATAAGGTCAGAGTAGCGAGCGTCACGAGTATGGAATCTATCTCGTAACTTGCGCACCTTGACGCTAAGTACATCAATATCTATTGCCACTTATGTATCCCCCGTTAGCCGCAAGTTTTTCTTGCGTGCGTTGCCATTCTTCTAAGTTAATAACCTTGCGGTTCATTGTCTGATAGCGTGAAGCAAATGGATTCTTCACGAATGATCCGCCGTAAGCGCCTGACTGATTGATATAGTCACGCATCTGAGTCTCTGCAAACCAGAGGGCCATTGGACCGTCTTGCTTATTCTTTGTTCCTGCTGACCAAGTAATCAATTGCTCAATCAGTGCCTTGATATGTTCATTGTCGGCTCGTGGCAATTCCAGAAGATTATTCTTCATGTATTTGCCCTGGTTGTCGCACGAGCCGAATAGTGGCGCCATAGAGGCAACACCGAATTCAAGATCCATTTTGTTGGAACCTGTATAGTGCTGCACGAGGCGAATACCGCGTGTTGCTAAAAAGTTGTTGATTTGTTCGTCTTGAGTCAAGAATAACTGGAAAGCATTCTTCTCAATAACCCAGACCTTTGGATTGTATTTCTCAGTCCAAGTAAAAATTAAGTCACGAATCTGTTGAGGCGTAGGTGCTGGCATTCGTGATGCTTCTAGCAAGTAACGTTTGCCTGTGGTTCTATCTCCTGAGATAATGACAGAGAAGGTGTCACCAGACATGGCTGGATCCATAGCAGCGACAATATATTGCGATTGGATATTGCCAGGATGTCCTGGTGCGCCAGGGATGATAGGGCCGATAGCACGCATACCACTGACAGAACCGCGTACACACTCAGGTGAGAAGATGGCAGTAGACTCAACATCTTGCTGCTGATAAACCATCGCCCAAGTCTTTGGGTCAATCAATCCGCGACGGCGACGAAGATGCGGTCCATTCCAGCGCGGGTAAAGTCCATCGTTATCCGCTGGGGTAGTATCAGTATCCCAAGGACGATCTGACTTAGGCCAGAGGGTAATCCAGTCTTTTGGATCATCTTTAAATTCTAGAACTGCTGGCATAGCCAAGTATGTCCAAGGGCTGACGTTATCTGGGTAACGCTCAGGGTTGCGCATCTCGCGGTAAAGATCCATTGGATCTACCCGAGTACCGACAACGAGAATCTTTCCAGTAGGACCGACACGAGTCAGTACTTCCTGTTGGATCCAGCGGATCTGCTTTTCATACTCACCAGCATTGGCAAGGGTGACGCAGTCATCCAAAATAATAAGATCGGCACGTGCGCCGTAGATTTGTCCACCGATACCAAGGGCTTGAACGGTAGGATCCTTTTCACCTGATTCACGTTCTAGGTAGATCGTGTCGGCTGTCCACTTCTCAGCGGTAGCCTTAAAGCCTTCTACTGGCGCGTAGCGCCTTTGAAGTTCTGCCCATTGGGGTGATGTAAGTCTTTGCTTGATGGCGTAGAGAAATTCTTTAGCCATTGCCTGAGTCTTTGAAACCAACTTGATACGAACGTTGGGATTGGTGACAATCCGATAGGTTACATAGTCAATGGAGACTGTCATGCTTTTGGCGTGTTCGGGCGGCATATTAACCAGGACGTAATTAGGAAATCCCTTTTCGTAGGTCATATTGCCGTGGAGCCAAGCAGGCTCCCCTTCTTCTAGCAACGAGGTAATGTTGCGTTGATGGGGGAAGGTCTTGCTCATCATATATTTCTCGCGAAAGTCTTCAAACGAGATTTCGGCGTCTTCAGTACTTACGACGCCTTTTCTTTTTTGGATGACCCTAGAAAGGTCAATCGCTTCTTTAAACTGAGGATCGGACGTTCTGTAATACTCGTATGACTTGACGCTCTTGCCGACTGCGCGGCAAGCGTCTTCAACCGTCACTCCATCGGCAATCAGCGCGATGAGACGCTTCTTTGCCTCTGGAGCGGATAAGGTAGCCTCTGGGGCTAACTTATACGCATTAGACTTTGGTTTAGCCATAAACCTATTTCTCCTACCGCGAAGCGTTGCCTATGGGCAACACTTGGGTTATCTTTAGGGGGCGCCTGCAGCGCCTAACCCTATGGGTTAAAGGCAGCCCGTAAAGGCTGCCATTGGGTAGTTAATAGTTCGTCTCAGCGGCAACCTCGCTGTGAGGCTCGGTGTGCCTAGAGCCGAACGTAACCTGTGTAGATTATTTATATCCCTATATATACTAAGGCGGGATAAAGTCGGTTTATCCCTACTTGGGGTGTGTGATGTTCGTCACACTGTCTAAAGTCAGTATTTTACGCCTACTTTGTAAAAAAGATTTTTGTCACACTGCCCGTTTTGGGTGCCTATATTTAGAAAAAATACTTTGGTGGATAGTAATAGTGATACACCCCCGTAGTTAAAAACCCTCGGGTTGAACGTGTTGCAAAACGGGTTTGGAATTGTAGATTTAACGCCAGCGCAACCGCACGGCATAAGACGGCAAGAATTAGCGGGCGATTAACGGGACTTTGATCGTCTTCTATAGGGCTTAAAGTGGCATAATCGGGCGAACTTGGGGCGTTGCGTGGCGTTGTGACGTGAATGCGGGTGGACTATGAATCTGACCCATTAACAGACAACTCAACCCATAACAGCACAGATTCAACCCATAAGCAGCCATAACCTGGACCGATAGCGCCAGGATCTGGATCCAGGATCAACCCTTGCCATCTCACTATGTGAGACGCAACTGGTCCAGGATCTGATTCAATAAAGTGATGCAACTCACGGCGCGGCGCCTATTGACACGACCCTGCCATGCGTGTATCTTTCACTTATCAGCGCAAGGCTGATACCTATGGAAGGGTAATAACATGTCAAAAAATACCGCAATATTAGAAGCCATTCAGAAGACTTATCAGAAGTATGAAGGCTGGAGCCTATCTGCCACTGAAGTACTTCTTTACTTAGTGGAGCAGTACGCTGAACTTTCAGATCTTGATTATCATGAAACCGCAGCGAACTGCTTAGTGAAGGACTTAGAAGCAGGTGATTCAGAATAATGGAATTGAACCTGGGTCTAATAAAGGCCATCGCAGCACTTGAACATGCTCGCATGAATGAACCAGCAGACTATGCAATAGATCTGGATGGTGATTCAGAATGAATCTAGAATCTGAAACCCAGGAGCCATCTCTCCAGGTGTGCAGCAGCGCACGCTGCTTGGATAATAAGGCTAAGAATTGGAATAGTGTCGGCTGTTGTGAAGGTATTCCACGGCCAACACGTCCAGGATACTGCTCATGGTGCTGGAGTGAATTGAAGTGAGACACTCAAGCAATTATTACCGCGTACGCACTGGCGTGCGCATCCTATTCTGGGTTGCAGTCGCAGTCTCCATCTGGATGCTGGCCACGCATATATGGTGGACGGGCAGCGGCTGGACCTGGACTGCAACTGATCCGCTTCTGCACTGATTCTGGACTATGGTCCAGGGGCTTGGTACCCTGGATCTTAGCCTGGCATCTTGCTAGGACTTTACTCATGGAAGGGTAATTCAATTATGACAACTGCAACTGCAACGCGTTACCGTTGGGACTTTGATCTGACCAACTCCTGCCAGTGTCGCATCTGTGACGCATGCGGGATGGGTACAGAATCAGAATCATGCGATGAATGCCAGAATGAAACTCGCGCCACTGATGACTGTGATGGCTTCTGTTATGACTATAAACTGGAATGGCTAGATGAGATGGTCCAGGAATGGTCCAAGAATGTCGGACGTGATTATCTAGTAATTCACGGTTTAGCCATGGGATGGCAGCGTCTAAGCGGACATACTGACCCAATTCAAGCCACTGGCAAGGAATTACTGAAGGCTTTGACATTCAGCGGGGACTGGAGTCTTGAATTCAAATTAGACGAGAATAATCTCATGACTATCCGCCGCTCGTCTCATGATGAGCCAACTGGAGCCAGTTTCTACGTGACTCCTGCAGAGTACGATCCAGAAGAAGAATAGAATCTCACTGCTGCGCATGGCTGGCCCGTGCGTAGTGGTGAGTGGCTATCCTGCCGCTCAGTTAACCCTTGGAAGGGGAATAGAATGACAACTATCCATGCAGGCGATAGGACTAGCAACTGCACAGAGTGTGCTGCTAATGACTATCTGAATGAAATAATCACAGAGGAGAATCTGGATCCTAATATCTACGAGTCAGCACTGACTTCCTGGGTCGCTAATGCTCCCGATTACTATAAGTGGGAAGACTGGCAGGAATGGTATCCAGACTTTGCAGAATCATTCCAGGGTTGGTACGAGCAGACTACTGACTTCACTGAGCAATTAGCAGAAGACTGCTTCCTCTATGAATTGACTACTGACTCTCCGCTGCGTCTGTACTTTGATTATCAGAAGTGGGATAGAGACTGCTTCATGGGAGACTATTGGGAATCTGACGGTAATATCTTCAGGAGCATCTAATGAATCATAAGCATGAACCGTGGGGAACTGAATATAGACTCGTGGACCGTGAAGATTATGCAATGGTATCTGCCAGATGCTTATGCGGCGTCTGGCTAATTAGAGAAACTGCGCCAGTAGGCGCACGTTACAACTGGGAAGAATGGAGAGTGACTGCATGAGTACCCAAGGCCGCTTGGCATATTGGAAGGCTAAGGCTGACCTATGCGAGAAACTATTCTATGAGCAGGTACAGGATAAAGAACTGCAAGATGAAGCAGTGGAGAATCTGGCCCGCATGATCCTGGCTAATCGTGAAGTGGAAAGACTTCAGACTCCAGACTTCCCAGCGTGGCTTTGAATCAGAATTCCTGCTATCAGCACGATCTGCACGCGGGTGAGTGGGTTACCACTTGCCCCTGCTGCAGTGCAGTCATCTACACGCTGACACTGCGTGAAGCGCTGAAGCAATTCTTAAGACACACGCGAACTGAATGCTTGAACGGGTACTAACTACGCCCGCGCAAACGCTATTGGCAGCGTGTCGGCTATTGACTTTCAACCAAATTTAATAAATACTCCTACTACCGCCCGCGTAATCGCACGGGCAACTCTGAAAGGTATACCATGACTCAAACAGTTACCGAGCGACTAGGGCAAGGCGCCGTAGACGCTCTACACCAAGCAATTCAAATAGCATGGCAGGCGGGCTATGATCAAGCCGTCTCAGACATGAATACAGATAAAGATCTAGGTGGCGGACGTACGTTACGTCTTGCCGTTGTCTCAAATATTGAGATGGATGATAGAGAATGAGTACTATACATTTAGCGCTAGTTGTTCTAAGTATGTGTGTTGTCGGTGGGCTAATGGCCCTTTCGCTTGTCTATATGCTAGAAAAGAAAGAAGATAATGAGTATTAAGCCAGGAGATAAGCCCCTATGCGCCGAGTATGATCCTGAATTGTGGTTCCCTGATGCCACTTCCCTACGCACACACAGTGATAATGATAGGCAAGAATTTGTAGACAAAGCGATATTTGCTATGCGTACATGCCAGCGTTGCCCACTATTTGCCAACGATAAATGTATAGAATACGCTATGGATGACGCTGCAACTATAGATCATGGCATTTATGCCGCATCTCTACCCTTTGAAAGGCGCAAGGCAGTTGGACTAAGACCAGAAGACTCTAACAAGTGGGAATTTATTGTAAGGCAAGCCGCGGACGATGAGGGAATTATCCCCACCTATATCGCCAAGAGAGAAAGGCCAAACCAATTACACGTCACATATTTCTCAAGGACAAAAAATACATTCACAGACGACGAACAGTCGGGGCTGGCTTCCTAATACTAGTCGGTGTACTTGCGGGCTTCTTCTGCCCTTGTGAGGCTGTTCATGACCATCTGGAGACGCCTAAGCACTACGCCAGAGCCTTGTATAACCAGCAAGGCGCCACGCGTGAGCAGTGGGTATGTCTGGATAAACTCTGGACGGCTGAAAGCCACTGGAATTACAAGGCACGCAATACAAACGGCGGTGCGCTAGGCATAGCGCAGGCTTGGCCAGCAGAGAAGTATCAAGTAATGGGTACTGATTACAAGACTAATTGGCAGACACAAATCCGATGGGGCTTGCTTTATATCAAACTTCACTGGCATAATGATGCTTGCGCGGCATTGCGCAACGAAAACAGGAAGGGATACTACTGATGGAATTACAAAAGCCAAAGGTGTTGATACATATCTTGGCAAAGGATAAAGAAAAGATCCTGCCTGAATGGCTTAAACAGAACCTAGACAACATAGACTACCCACGCGACAGGATCTATCTATATTTCAGAACCAATAACAATAACGACGCAACTGCGAATGTTATCCACAGTTGGATAGACGATCAACAGGTGCGTCGTGAAAGCCCATTTACTTATGAAAGCGACAGATCATTGTATGAGTGGGCTTCAATTGAAGTAGATGATTCCGACATAGCCACGCCTGTACAAAACTTTGGCGTACATGAATGGAATCCAACTCGGTTTAAAGCGCTGGGAGCGCTTCGCCAGGAAGGCATAGATAAGGCACGCTTCTGGGAGACAGACTTCTACTACACCTGCGACGTGGACAACTTTGTATTACCCCACACGCTTAAGAAACTAGTATCATATAATCAACCAGTGGTGGCACCCCTTATCCGCTACGCTTTAGGGAAAGAGGAACATAAGCCTTATGCCAACTACCACAACATTGCAAACCCATTTGGTTACTACCAAGATAACTTCGCGTATTATCGTATCCTTAACGGCGAAGTCAGAGGGCTTATCAAGTGTGACGTCGTTCACTGTACATATCTCATCCGTAAAGACACACTCCCAAAGATCAAGTATGTTGATGGAACCGATGACTACGAATATGTTATCTTCAGTAGAAGACTACGCGAACTTGGCATTACCCAATGGCTAGATAACACAGAACTGTATGGCTATCTCACGTTAGATGAAGACGTGGATGCTTGTATAGAATGGATGAACAAACTAAGGTCTGCCGCTCGCTAACCCTTCCAGGCTTGAAGCGGCAAACAGAAAGCCCGTCTCGGAGATTTATCCGCGGCGGGCTTTTTGTATTGCCAACTTCCCCTTTGGCAAACTTATCTCTTAGGATTATCGGTGCTATAAAAACCCGATGCATTAAACCTAACAGGCGGTGCTGAGTATACTCTGTTCATAGGCGTATCACAACATATCGGATCCGATGCCTCGGCATGGATACTACGCTCTACCTCATATTGCGTGGCGCACTTGGCGCACTTGTATTCGTAACTAGGCATGCTTATCCCAAATCTCAAAGCCAATGTACCAACGCACGGCATTCATCATAAACGCACGATCATGTGGGTCATAGTCAATACCAAAACCCCAGTAACTTGTTATGCCATGAAAGAATACTATCTTCATTTATCCCACCTAATTACTATCTCATAGCCTAGTTCATAGGCAAACTCTTGTGCTTCTAGGAAAGTAACCTTTTCAAACATTGCCCATGCCAAATCTTCAAGGGTTAATTCTTTTGGTCTTACCCAAGGTTTGAATTTCATATCTCACCCAATGGTTCATCAAACATAGTCTTACCAAGTTTTAACAACTTTTCCAATTCTGTTTCTTCTCTTACGTCGTAAAAGGCTTTCCAACAAGCGTGTATTTGTCCTTCATTTATATGCCTGGTCAGTAGTTTTCTTAAACCTTTTTCATTTATTCCAGTAATTTTTACACCACAATTACAGGTAACAGTAAACATCAATTCACTCATTATTTAATACTCCCAACTTGCACTCATCTACACAGTTCCATATCAGTTCATAGTACGAATGACCCAATGACTTGCGTATCTCAGTATAGCAGTCTGGATGGTGGATCGGCTTCTCATACGTCATCTTCTGGCACCTCTGCTGTGAACGGTGACTGCCCACCTAGATGGTTGTTAAGCCTACGCAAAGCACCATCCACCTTGCGGTGTGCGGTAGTGTCACTGACTTCCAACTCCTCTGCTATCTGGCTAAAGGTAAGTTGATGCTCAAACTTTAACTGCAAAACATCCCGATCCATCTCATCCAACTTAGCCAGTGCCTTGCGAATGTCCAGCAATTGCACAACATAGTTGCCACCTTCAGCGGGATTGCCACCACCAGATACACGTGGCTTGGTAGCGTCGCGTGTTTCAACGACGTCCGACCACACGAACGGAAGTAATTCCGAGAGTGTGATGGGTGAGTAGTAAGCCTCATCTTCAATGGCATAGCCCAGAGATTGCGCTTTGCGCTTGCGACAATAACGATCCGCGTGCCTAGATAAAGTCTTACCCAATTGCTTAACGCCACCCTTGTATTCCTCGGATGATTGTTCATGGTTAAGCCACTGCTGAACCTTTTTATCGCGGCGCAATACCCAGACCATTAACTCTTGACGCACATCAGACACATCAAAGTATGTATGGTATTTGCGATGAACAGTGCGGGCTACCTGTGTCGCAATGTCGGCTGCTTCTTCTACCCAGTTATCCATGAATCGTCTCAGGTGGCTTAAGGTACTGTTGTTGTACTGCAAAGACTGGCGCACGCATACTTGTGTTATAGAACTGTTGTGTCTGTGCCTCATACCCATACATCCAGCCATGAATGCAGGCGGTATAGTGGGTAGGCAAGGTTACTAAAAGGTACTTACGGGATGGATCATCATCATGATTAATAAGTAATTTACCAGTGGAATAGGCAGTTGTGCGTACTTCAAATTCTCCAACATCGCCCATCTTACGTTCTTCAAACAAAGCAAATGGATATTTATCCTGCCATCTAGCAATGGCAATCTCACCTAAGCAACCGCTAATCTCACGTGCTACTTGCTCAACCCATGTAGGAGCATGGCCTTGAGATGCATCATTACCCTTTGCTCTGTTGTAATTAAAGCGAGCAACTGCTTCAATCGTGGCAAAAGATAAGTCGCCATGAGACATTTTAATTTCAATCATTTTTAGGCCAGGTGCCTCTTTCAACCATCAGCGCAATAACTGCGTAGTTAGCCATGTCTTTGAACGAGTCTTGAATTGACTCATGGTTCGGGACGTTTTTGTTTTTGTAAAGATTCTTGAGACGTTCAAACTTATCGCCAATGCGTACAAGAAGACCGTTGATAGGCCCACCAAAAGCGTTATTAACATTACCTGGACCATAGTCCGACTGCTTCGTAATAAGGAGATTACCAATTTCATCCATCACTTCCCAGACTGCGGATGCAAAGGTGGGATTTGAATTGTGATTTGATTTGGGTTTTGAATCTTCACTATGTTGAATCCCAAATCGGTCAATAACTTTAACGCTATTTCCATATCCTCGCTCACTCATTCTCTCCCCCTAGATCGTCGTTGAATTGCCCTCTAAAATAATAGTTTTTATCTGTTTCATTTAATTCATAACAGTATACCACACGCTTGCCATTGGTAAGACGCTGAACCATTTCAATCTGATCCAACACCCAAAAAATTTCTGGCACTTGTGCGCCATCTTTTGGCCCATACATAAAGGTGGGCATTCACTTGGCTTCCTGAATGAGATTAACTGTTATCTTTCCGCCAGTAAACGAATCATATTTGCTAGCAATTTGCAAAGCCTTTGTAATAATCTTACGAGCCTTTACTGGATCATCAATCAACGTCCCACCACCCA
>Ga0208382_1000411_pt1 | contig 14853 bp, 10 predicted proteins | sample CryBogCBE28Sep08_FD_184582 | JGI IMG/M metagenome (GOLD analysis project Ga0208382, IMG submission 184582) | Freshwater microbial communities from Crystal Bog, Wisconsin, USA - CBE28Sep08 (SPAdes) | ecosystem: Environmental > Aquatic > Freshwater > Lake | place: Crystal Bog, Wisconsin, USA...
ACTCGAGCAATCGGCAAGCCCGCCGGATAGAGGCCCCCTTGGAGACCATCGGTAAAGACCATCATGCCTGGGCGAACGTTAAAAGAAATTGGCACACTCGCCGCGGATAGACCATTGTTAAGTCCTTGTCCGGAGATGATTACCGAGGTTCCTTGATTTGAAAAGACTGCCCCGAAGTGTGCACGTTGATCACTGATTAGCCTCACCGTTGAGCCGTGCAAAGTTGTTGATATCACCGTGCCAATAAGCCCACCGTTGGCCACTACTGGCATGCCAACTAGCACCCCGTCGTCACGGCCTTTGGAGATGTCAATCGTGGCAGCGAATGAGGTTGGTGAGAAACTCGAAACCTGGGCCGAGACCGTTGGTAGGTTTCCAACGAACGGGACATCGAGTTCTGCGCTCATGCGCGCCATCTTCTGGGTGAAAGCGAGCGACTCATTAAGTTTGAGCTGTGCTTGGCCCAGTTCATAACGAAGCTGTTGATTTTGCTGAACCAAACTTGAATAGTTAAGAGAACCGGAAAACAGATGCCCAACCGGAGTGGCCACAAAACGAATTGCGGTCGCGAAAGGCGAAACAGCGCCGTTGGCTATTGTTCGCAGTCCGACTCCAACTCCAACTGTGAATTGAAGTCCCACCAAGGTCACCACGAGACCCGAAAGTAACGTTACATTTCGGCGAGTCGACCGGCGGAGAGGCACGAAGAACTACCTCGAAGGCGAAGACTTCAACATACGGGCGAAGAGGTCCATCTCTTCCAAGCAAGCTCCACTACCCATCGCCACGCAGTACAAGGGATCATCCGCTACGCGGAATGGCATGCCCGTCTCAGCCTGGAGCCGCTCGGCAATCCCAGTCAGCAGGGCCCCACCGCCAGTGAGGACAACACCAGTTTGCGCGAGGTCTGATGCGAGTTCTGGTGGAGTGCGGTCCAGTGTTGCCTTTACGGCATCGATGATGGCATTGATCGGCACGTTGAGCGCTTCGCGAATCTGCTCGGTTGAAACAACAATTGTCTTTGGCAAACCGGTTTGCAGGTCACGTCCACGAATTTCAGCGCGGACCTCTTCTTGCAACGGATAAGCCGATCCAAGAGCAATCTTCAACTCTTCGGCCGAACGTTCACCGATGGCGAGAGAGAACTCTTTGTTGGCGTACTTAATGATTGCCTCATCGAGCTCGTCTCCGCCAACACGAACTGACTCACTGGTCACAATTCCACCCAAGGAAATAACCGCAACTTCAGTGGTTCCTCCACCGATGTCAACAACCATGTTTCCCGAAGGTTCGTGAATTGGCAGACCGGCACCAATAGCTGCGGCCATGGGCTCTTCAATAATGTAGGCGCGACGAGCTCCGGCGAACTCAGCGGCTTCAATAACTGCGCGCTGCTCTACACCGGTAATTCCCGATGGAACACAAATAATCATGCGAGGCTTAGCGAATCGACGCTGGTGGACTCGCAAAATGAAGTAGCGAAGCATCTTTTCGCAAATGTCGAAGTCAGCGATAACGCCGTCCTTCAAAGGTCGAATCGCCTGGATGTTGTTAGGCGTACGGCCCACCATGCGCTTGGCTTCAGCACCAACAGCAATCGGCTTGTTGTCCTTGGTGTCAATAGCGACAACTGATGGTTCATTCAAGACAATGCCGCGCCCACGAACGTAGACGAGCGTGTTAGCGGTGCCCAGGTCGACTGCCATGTCGCGACCTAAAAATGAAAATGAACGATCAGCCATAAAACCTCAATTGAGTACTCGAAGTACCCTCCGCACTACAAGGTTAGGCGAAGTCCGTCTTATTCAAACGGCTAATTATTTCTTACAGGTTTGGGAAAAATAAGCCGATTTCGCGAGCCGCTGAATCTGCGGAATCTGAACCGTGAATGATGTTTTCGCTCATTTCGAGGCCCAGATCTCCACGAATAGTGCCCGGAGCGCTGTCGGCGGGATTGGTGGCACCAATCATGGTTCGCACAATCTTCCAGGTGTCAGTTGGGCCTTCCAGTACCGCGAGTAGAGCGGGACCGGAGGTGATGAACTCAACGAGACCGTTAAAGAATGGCTTTCCCGCGTGTTCCCCGTAGTGAACGGTCGCAGTCTCAACGTCAATAACGCGGAGCTCGGCGGCCACAATCTTGAGGCCACGGCGTTCAAATCTGGAGAGTACTTCCCCAATAAGGCCACGACGGACGCCATCAGGTTTAACGATAATAAAAGTGCGATTCACGGTTTCTAAATCTAGTCGTTCGCTCGAAGGTGCCTCGAGGGGATAGAAAGAAGTTCTCCCCTGACCTCAGCGATCAAATACAGCGAACCACAGACCACAATTAAGTCCTCGTCTGTCGAGTGCTCACGGGCCTGGGCCAAAGCGCGCATCGAACTCGTGTGTTCTATAACCGTTTCACCGTTGTCTCGAAGTGCTTGTGCGACCAAGCTCGAGGGCATCGCCCGAGGCGAGTCCGGAGCGCAGACGTGGAATTCGCTGAATCCAAGGTTCAAGAGGGGCTTGATCATCTCATCGACCTCACGTCCATGGAGCATGCCGATAACGCAACGGCGCTGTCCCGTGACGTGAAAAGCACCATCCAGAGTCGCGGCTAAGGCTCGCATGCCCGCTGGATTGTGCGCCCCATCGATAACAATCATTGGTGCACGAGATAGCAGTTCCATCCGCCCAGGCATTCGAGCCTCGCCCAAAACTGTGCGAACGAGTTCTTCACCCAAAGGGCGCCCTAAGAATGCTTCACTCGCGGCTAGTGCGCTGGCTGCGTTTTGACCTTGGTGGATTCCATGCAATGAGAGGAGAACTTCTTCGTAGGTTTCGTATGGAGTGCGAACACTGATCAAGCGTCCGCCAACTGCAAGATCGTTAGCCAACAGCGCAAAGCTCTCCTCGGCCAACCAGAGAGTTGCTCCGATTGACTCGGCCTTAGCTGTAGCGACCTCAACAACCATTGCGTTAGTCGTACCCACGATTGCAATTCCGTCACCTCGGAAGATTCCGACCTTGTCGGTGGCGATGGCGGTAACGGTTGTGCCAAGAACGGCCACGTGGTCAAGGTCCACGTTCGTAATGACCGCAACATCAGAATCAATGACGTTGGTTGAGTCCCAAGTTCCGCCCAACCCCACTTCGATGACCGCGACATCGACTCCCTCATCTGAGAAATGCAAGAATGCGCCGGCGGTTAGAAGTTCGAAGCGAGTAAGGATTATTCCAGAGGCCTCTTCGATGTCGCTTAAGCGCTCAATGAGTGAAACCAACTCGCGATCACCAATTGGTTCTCCATTTACTGCAATGCGTTCGTTGATGGCGTGGAGGTCAGGGCTGGTGAAAGTACCGACTCGCAAACCTGTTGCGTGCAGCAATGCACTGGTCAGCGTCGTAGTCGTGCCCTTACCGTTGGTGCCCGTAATGTGCACTGACGGGTAGTCCATTTGGGGATCGGCCACCATGGCCAAGAACTTACGTACTGGCTCAAGTGATGGAACATCCGCGTGATTGGGCGCTACGCGCTCAAAGTCAACGTGTGCTTCGAGCCAACTCAGCGCTGATTCGTAGTTTCTAAATCGCACAGAGTTAACTGGCGCGACGAGCGCGGGTGGCCTTGCGCAATTCGTACGTCGGCGTGGTCTCGCCTCGGACAGCGGCAGCTGTCACAACGCACTTCGCGACATCACTACGTCCTGGGACGTCGTACATGGGCTCGAGAAGAACCTGCTCCAAAATCGAACGCAATCCACGAGCTCCCGTGCCGCGCTCAATCGCCAAGTCCGCAATGGCCTCGAGGGCATCGGGTTGAAAGCTGAGCTCAACACCGTCCATCGCCAGTACCTGCTGAAACTGTCGAACGAGTGAGTTCTTGGGCTCGGTCAAAACCGAGATAAGCATTTCGCGATCAAGCTGTTGAACGGCGGCAACGATTGGCAAGCGGCCAATGAATTCTGGAATCAGACCAAACTTGGTGAGGTCTTCTGGCAAGACGTTTTTGAACAACTCAATGTCCCCGGCCGTCTTTGACTCAACGGGCTGGTTGAAGCCCATTGACTTCTTGCCCAAGCGGCGCTCGATGATTTCTTCGAGTCCCGCAAATGCTCCACCGCAAATGAACAAGATGTTCTTGGTATCAAGGGTGATGAATTCTTGGTGCGGGTGCTTGCGGCCGCCCTGCGGTGGCACGCTGGCAACAGTTCCTTCAAGGATCTTCAAAAGAGCTTGCTGAACGCCTTCGCCCGATACGTCACGAGTGATTGATGGGTTCTCCGACTTGCGAGCAATCTTGTCGATTTCGTCAATGTAAATAATGCCCCGCTCGGCACGCTTAACGTCATAGTCAGCTGCACTCAAGAGCTTGAGCAAAATGTTCTCGACGTCTTCGCCCACGTAACCTGCTTCAGTGAGCGCCGTCGCGTCGGCGATTGCGAAAGGAACATTGAGCATTCGCGCCAAAGTCTGTGCGAGGAAGGTCTTGCCGCAACCGGTTGGTCCAAGCATGAGGACGTTCGACTTAGCGACTTCGACATCATCGTCGTGGAGCGGACCTGTCTGGATGCGTTTGTAGTGGTTGTAGACCGCTACCGCCAAAGTCTTCTTGGCCTCTTCTTGACCAATAACGAACTCATCGAGAAAGGAAGAGACTTCACGAGGGGTGGGAAGTTCATTCAGGACGAACTCAGGGCGGTCGCCGAGCTCATCGGCAATGATCTCATTGCACAGGTCAATGCACTCGTTGCAAATGTAGACCCCAGGGCCCGCAATTAATTTGAGTACAGCCTTTTGACCCTTAGAACAAAAATTGCACTTTAAGAGATCGTTGTTTTCGCCAAACTTTGCCACTTCAGTCCTCCGACACGACCTCCGCCGTGTTCCATCCTACGAGAACCACACCCAGAAAACGGGCATTACGGACGTTGGGTGATGACCTCGTCAATTAAGCCGTATTCCACGGCATCCTTGGCCTCAAGAATGAAGTCACGGTCAGTGTCTTGGGTGATTCGCTCAACCGTTTGACCGGTGTCTTGAGCGAGCATCTCATTCAAGATGTCCTTCATACGCAGGATTTCACGAGCTTGAATCTCGATGTCAGAAGCCTGGCCGCCAACGCCACCCCACGGCTGGTGCAAGAGAACACGCGAGTGAGGCAACGCGTAACGCTTGCCCTTGGTTCCCGCAGCGAGCAACACCGCTGCGGCCGATGCGGCTTGGCCAAAGCAGAAGGTCGATACATCGGGCTTGATGTACTTCATCGTGTCGTAGATCGCGAACAAACCGGTGATGTCTCCACCAGGTGAGTTGATGTAGAGGTTGATGTCCTTATCGGGGTCTTCGCTCTCGAGGAACAACATCTGTGCGCAGACCAAGTTGGCGATGGTGTCGTCAATGCCGGTTCCGATGAAGATGATGCGCTCGCGCAGCAAGCGACTGTAGAGGTCGTAGGCGCGCTCGCCACGGTTCGAGGACTCGACGACCGTAGGTACGAGATAGTTCTGAAAGCGATAGTTGTCGTTCACGAATTCCACCTTAGAGGTCGAGGCCAGCGGTCTGGTCGGCCTCAAGTAATTCCTTGTTGATTTCGACACCCTCGGGGTCAACGTAGACCACACGCTCTTCGAGCCACTTCTGGGCCTTCATTTTCGCCACTTCGGCTTGGAAAGAAACCTGGCGGCCTGAGTCGTACAGGTTGGTGCGTAGAACATCAGGCTTTACGTCCATGGAGAGCGCGGTCTTGACGAGCTCTTCTTCGATCTCTTCGGCACTCGCCTCAAGCTTTTCAGCCTTCACGATTGCACGCAGGGCTAGGTCCGAGCGAACGGCACGAAGCGCATCAGCCCGGAATACTTCAATCAACTGCTCAGCAGTTTGACCGGTGGCTTGCAAGAAAGTTTCAATGGTGAAGTTCTGGTTGGAAAGGCGGTGTCCGAGTTCGTGTAAACGCTCATTGGTCTCTGCGTCTAGCAATGCTGCGGGGCACTCGTTTTCAGGCACCAATTCAGCAACCGCGCTGGCGATGGCGTCTCGCTTGCCCATTTGGGCTTCCATGACGCGCATACGTTGCATCTGGTCTTGAATGGTGTTGCGCATCTCTTCAACGCTTTGCCACTCGGTGTTGTCCTTCACCCATTCGTCATCAAGGGCTGGGAGCTCGCGCTCCTTCACGGCCTTAATTTGAATGACGTAGGAAACTTGTAGACCGCCAGGTTGCGTTGAGGTGAAGGTGAGTTCCTCGCCGGCCTTCATGCCAACGATCAAACCATCGGTCTCTGGTGCGAGTGAGTTTGAACCTACGGCGTACATGAAGTCGGAGACTTCGAAGGGCTCAACACCCTCAACCCCGACCTGCTCGGCCTTGACGTCGAGAGTGGCCATGTCACCGGTCACGATTGGGCGGTCAACATCTTTTAGGACTGCATCTGTTTCGAGGTAGCGGTTGATCTGCGCGTCGACCTCGTCAGGAGTGACCATTGGTGACGGAATAGCCACCTTGAGTTTTTGGTAACCAGCGACCTTGACTTCAGGACGAACTTCGACAACGCACTCGAAGGTGAGGTTGCCCTCTTCTTCGCCGGCGGTGATGTCAATGTCGGGTTGTCCGATTGGGTCAACTCCCGCTTCGACCACAGCGTGGGCGTAAAAGTCGGGCATCGACTCACGAATGGCTTCGCCACGGAGTGCGCCGGGTCCACCAAGGTGCGCGACCAGCACATTGCGAGGAACCTTGCCCTTGCGGAAACCCTTGATGTTGACCTGACGGCCAACGCTCACGACGGCCTTGTCGATAGCCGCATTCATTTCGGCGTCATCAAGTTCGACGGTCAGTTTTACTTTGTTCTCGGGCAGGGTGGCAGTGGTGGCACGCATAAGGGAAAACAGCCTAGTTGTTGGGCGCTAGCGGGTCGTCGCGAGGGCATCCGCCAGGGCTACAGCCAGAACGACATTGCCACGAACGTGGGTTGATTCCTCGCCCAAGAAGGCATCTGCGCTGATGCGTCCGGCACACCGTCGCCAAAACAGGGCGATCGGAGTGGTCATCTCTAGGACCGGCGCCTCGCTGGCGTACTCAACTGGCGCTACCCCATTTTCGAGGCAACGGAAGGTCAGGCTTCGAGCCAACCTGCCCGACAGGTTGATTCTTACCAATTCGCCATTGCGAAGCTCAAGAGCAGATCTGATGACGCCGGGCAGTGAAGCTTCAAATCGAGCCATAACGACCTCTTCACCCATGGTGTGGTCATCGTCGGGTCGCAACATCGCGTCACGGAGGTCTTGCATGTGAATCCACGAATCAAAAATTCGGGTCTCCATTCGAAACCGGTAGGTCGAAGACTCCCCTAGTGGCGAAACGACAATCTGGTCGTAGTCCTCCTCGGTCAAATTTCGCAGGCGCACGAGTGATCGGGCAGTTTCAATTCCAAATAGTCCGCGTATCTGGTGCGACGCGATTGAGCGCATCGAGAGAATGAAGCCTTGGTTGAGTACGCCGAGTTCGTTCTTGATGAACTCGCCCCTCACGCTCTTGGTATTGGGAACAAAACCTTCGTTGTAGTAGCGCTCCCAGCCAATCAGGTGGCAAACAATGTCACGGATACTCCAGCCCGGACAGGGAGTGGCCCAGTCAAAGAATTCCTGCGGAAAAGTGTCAATTAGGTGGTAGATCGTGCCCCAAGTTTCTTCTAGGGCATCGGCAATCCACGCATCACTCACCGCACAATTCTAGGAACGAAAAAGGACATGTTGATTTTGTGGCATTGTAGATACCTCGGGAAGTAGCGCAGCTTGGTTAGCGCGCCTGGTTTGGGACCAGGAGGCCGGGGGTTCGAATCCCCCCTTCCCGACCACACAGACGCTTCGGCCTTCACTATCCTCGAATTAGTGGCTGACCATCCTGCTCTCTTCACTGACCTCGCGATTGATGCCTTAGGGGACCAAGCCATTGGCACCACTCGGGCAATGATTGACCAAGCCAGTGGACTGCGAAACCACGCTGATCGAGCTAATCAAAAACGAATGGCGCGACTATTCGACGATCCGAGTGCTCTCGACGTGACCGTTACCTTGACCGATGAGGTCATGCGGGTCTCATCAAAAAAGCGCGGCAGTGCGCTCCTTCGCGATGCCAGTCGAAAAGCTCGCATTGCGGGCTTTGGTCCACTGAACGCCTTTGGCTTAAAGTTCCTCGGCGTGGCCTCGAGGGTTGTGCCCTCGCTAGTCCTTAACGCTGTTCACTGGCGCGTTCGTGGAATCTCTAAGGGCCTCATTCTTAATGCCGAACCAAAGGCACTATCAACTCACTTGACCGAACGTAGTTCTGAGTCACTCGCACTCAACGTGAACGTCTTGGGTGAAGCGGTTCTCGGTGAGGGTGAGGCCAATGCCCGCCTCGCTCAAGTGCTCGAGATGATGTCTAGGCCCGAAGTCAACTACCTGTCGGTCAAAGTGTCATCCATTGTGTCTCAGCTCTCCAACTCTGACCCCGTGGGCTCACGCGAACGAATTGTTCCAAAGCTGCGCACTCTGTATGCGCAGGCTAAACAGCATGATGTCTTCATCAACTTGGACATGGAAGAGTTCCGCGACCTTCGCCTTACCTTGGATGTCTTCTTCTCCGTTCTCTCCGAACCCGAGTTCCACCAAATGCCAGCGGGAATAGTCCTCCAGGCCTATCTTCCAGAGACGCACAGTGCCTTCGAAGAACTGCTCGCCTTCGCGCAAAAGCGGGTCGAGAGTGGCGGCGCCACAGTCAAGGTTCGCATTGTTAAGGGTGCCAACCTCGCCATGGAAACCACCGAGGCGCGCATGCATGGATGGACCCCTGCTCCTTTCGCCACCAAAGCAGAGACCGACGCCAGTTACTTGCGATTGGTTGACCTGGCATTGCGACCCGAGAATTCGGCCTTCCTCCGAGTTGGTGTCGCCAGTCACAACCTCTTTCACTTGAACTTCGCAATTGCCCTATGCAAGCAACGTGGCGTTGTCGACGCTATGGACTTAGAGATGCTCGAAGGTATGGCTAATGCCGAAGCTCTGCTCCTGGCTCAAAGTGGCCAACGGGTGTTGCTCTATGCACCGGTAACGAGGCCTTCAGACTTCGGGGCGGCCGTGGCCTACCTCGTGCGTCGTCTGGATGAAAATACCGCGTCCGAGAATTACTTGCGAGCTGCATTCACCATTGACCGCGATCCGCAAGTATTCGAAGAACAGCGCACACGTTTCTTAAAAGCGCTCGCTGATCGCCACACGCTTTCCACTAAGAGTCGCCGACACCTACCCCACCCACGGATCACCGAAGAGTTCGATAACGCCAGCAGTCTGGATTCAACCAAAAAGGGTGTCTTAGAGCAATACCGCGCAGCGCTCGACGAGACCAAGGCCAACTTTGATCAAGTGATTCCAATTGTGATTAACGGCGAAGTCGTTGAAGGTTCCGACCTCGTCACCGGACTCGACCCCAGCAATGAAGACGCTGAGTGGTATCGCTATCACGTCGCCAACATCAATCAAATCGATCAAGCAGTGAAAGCTGCTGCCGAAGGAGCTACACAATGGGGCAAGACTCCCGCCAGTGAGCGAGCCAACATCCTTCGTAACGCCGCCCAGCGCTTAATGGACGAGGCACCCAGCGCGCTAGCGGTGATGGCCTTTGACGCGGGAAAGACTTTTGTTGAGGCCGAGGCCGAAGTATGTGAGGCCAGTGATTTCTGCGCCTATTACGCCAGTCTTGCTACCGATGATCCGCTCTCAACCAACCTCGGTGTAGTTGCGGTCATTCCACCCTGGAACTTCCCCTACGCCATTACTTGTGGAGGCGTGAGCGCTGCGCTGGCTGCGGGAAATGCAGTGATTTTAAAACCCGCGCCCGAAACGGTCGCAACCGCATGGTTGCTCGTCAATCAACTCTGGAAGAGCGGCGTTCCAAAGTCAGCGCTTCACTTCGTTCCAACTCGTGACGACGAAGCCGGCCAACACTTAGTCACTCACGATGGCGTGAATTCAGTCATTCTTACTGGCGCCTTCGCCACCGCTGAATTGTTCACCTCCTGGAAAAACAACATCCGCCTGACGGCCGAAACCTCTGGCAAGAACGCAGTCTTGGTGAGCGCTTGTGCTGACATTGATCTCGCGGTCAAAGATTTAGTTTCGTCGGCGTTTTCACACGCTGGACAGAAGTGTTCGGCAGCGTCGCTCGCCATTGTTGAACAAGGCGCCATTGACGACCCACTGTTCTTAAGGCAGTTAATTGACGCCACCGAATCATTAAACGTTGGGCGTGGCTGGGATGCCTCCACCGTGGTTGGTCCACTGATTCACGCCCCCGAGGGAAACTTACGTCGAGCTTTTGATGTGCTTGATGAAGGCGAACGTTGGTTACTGGAGCCCAAGCAACTCGACCAGGTGGGCAATATTTGGCGACCTGGTATCAAAATCGGCGTGAAGCCCGGTTCGTGGAGTCACCAGAACGAATGGTTTGGCCCCGTCCTCGCAATCATGGTTGCCCCTGATATCGAGACTGGACTTCGTTGGCAAAACTCCACCCCCTACGGACTTACCGCAGGATTCCACTCCATGGACGAACAGGAGTGTTCGTGGTGGATTGACAACATTGAAGCAGGAAATGCTTACGTCAATAGAGGTATTACTGGCGCGGTCGTGCGCCGACAGCCCTTTGGCGGCTGGAAGCGATCAAGTGTTGGGCCAACCGCGAAAGCCGGGGGACCCAATTACGTCAACTCCTTGCGTTCATGGCATTCCTTGAGCGACATTGACGCTGCGCTCGAGGGGGCCAAGAGGTGGTGGCACGAAAGCGGAAAGAACACCGTCGATCCGAGCAACCTAGGCGTGGAGCGAAATCTCTTCCGGTATCGACGCACCGTGACACCCATTGTGGTGCGCTGTGACGAGAGAACTGACCAAGCGACCATTCGTTTTTTAGAGGGCTTGCGCGATGGTTGTGGGCTGCACATTGAAATCAGCGCCCAAAGCCACATTGAGAGTTCACTACCCCACCGTCACGAGAACATTGCCGAACTCGTATCGCGCTCCAACGAGTTCGCCAAGGTGAGGTGGTTAAGCAACGAACCCCTCGCTCAGCGCCAGTTGCTTGAACAAGGGATTTCAGTCGACCCACGGTCCATCGCACAGCGTGGTGAAGTCGAGGCTCCTCGCTGGTTCCTCGAACAAGCTGTCGCTATAACTAATCACCGATACGGCAATGCGAACGCTGGCCCGCGCCCACTCTGCGAAGGCCTCAGCTAACTACCAACCGTTAGAAACTGGCAAACCCTCGTTGTAACCTGCTGCTGACTGCACACCAATGACCGCTTGTTCGTAGAGTTCTTCCAAGTTCGTCGCACCGGTGTAGGTGCAAGCCGATCTCAGACCCGCCACAATTTGGTCGATGATGTCTTCCACGCCAGGCGTGGCGTCTTTTAGGTAGAAACGCGAAGTGCTAATCCCCTCTTCGAACAGTTCCTTCATAGCAATGTCCAGAGTCGATTCTTTGGCGTTGCGATTGCGAACCGCTCGGCGCGAAGCCATGCCAAAACTCTCTTTGTACAGTCGACCCTTTTCGTCGTGCATCATGTCGGCGGCACTCTCGTAGGTTCCCGCTAACCACGAGGCGAACATAACGTTGCTCGCACCCGCGGCAATGGCGAGCGCCACGTCTCGGGGATAGCGAATTCCTCCGTCGGCCCATACGTGCTTGCCGTGCTTGCGAGCCTCGGTCGCGCACTCCAAAACAGCGGAAAATTGTGGCCGACCCACACCAGTCATAACTCGGGTGGTGCACATCGCCCCTGGCCCAATGCCAACCTTGACAATGTCGGCACCGGCCTTAATGAGGTCTCGGGTGGCCTCGGCGGTTGCCACGTTTCCCGCTACAACCGTGACAAGACGAGAGCCAATAACCGCACGCGTTTTTTCAAGTGCCTCCAACATTTTGGACTGGTGGCCGTGGGCAGTATCAACGACCAAAACTTCGATACCTAGATCGAGGAGTTGCTGAACCTTGCTCGCTACGTCGCCGTTAATTCCCACCGCCGCCGCTACACGCAACTTGCCGTTTGCCCCGAGATTTGGCTTGTAGAGCTCGCTGCGCAAACAGGTCTTTGGTGTCATCACGCCAACGAGTACACCATTGGAATTAACCACCGGCGCCACGCTGAGTCGGTTGATTTCAAGGAATTCGTACATTTCAGTAATCGACTGACCATCATTCAAACTCACGACTTGACGTGCCATCACCTGATCGAGTTTTGAGAAGCGGTCTTGCCCGTGCGCGTCAATTTCAGTGAAGATTCCAACGGGTCGACTGGACTCGTCGACAACAATGATGGCTCCGTGTGCGCGCTTATGGATGAGCTCGAGTGCTTCGTTGATCGTGTTGTTTGGCCCCAGAGTAAGTGGTGTGTCGTAGAGGAGATTGGCCGAGCCGACGCTGTCGACGATGTTCTTGACAACTTCGATCGGGATGTCTTGTGGAATGACGACAATGCCGCCACGACGCGCAACGGTCTCGGCCATTCGCTTTCCGGCTACCGCGGTCATGTTCGCCACGACTACTGGCAGGTGCCCAACTCCGTCAACGGTCTCAGTTGAGACCTCCATGCGCGAAGCAGATTCGGTGAGGTTTGGCACGATGCAGACGTCGCTGTAAGTCAGATCGTATTCAGGAACAATTCCGTTAAGGAATTTCATGGTCAGCCTCCCCGCTACCATCACATCGCCAATCTCGGCATAGCGAGACTAGTTTCGCCGAGGCCAAAAAACCGTGAGGGTACAGGGTTTTATGAGCCGCTTTCGGCGTCTCGGACTAACCCTTTGAGAAGGCCGGGAAAGACAAAAAAGTGAAATGGCATCACGCCATACCAGTAGGCACGACCAAAAAGTCCGCGAGGCTTGAAACGAGCACGCTGAACAATATGAGAGCCCGTTCCCTTTGGCGTGATCTCCCACTCCAGCCATGCATCGCCCGGAAGACGCATCTCTGCGTGCAGGCAGATTTTGTTGGGCTCGCTTGCCTCAGTGACTCGCCAAAAATCGACAAAGTCTCCGACTCGCAAATTGTCCGGGTCTCGGCGCCCACGGCGCATGCCAGGTCCGCCCCAGATGCGGTCGAGTGCACCTCGTAAGTACCAGAGCCAGCCTCCGGAGTACCAGCCCTTAGCCCCACCAATTCTCGATACCGTTTGATACAAATCCTCCACACTGACTGCCGCATCCCGCTCACGCAGATCTTGTAGTTCGGTTCCGCCCGCCCACCGTGGGTCAGTGGCGTAGGGACGAAAAACCTGCTGATCGGCGTCACTAAAGGTGGTGGGTACGTTGTTGCTCTGCGAACGTCCCAGAGCCAAATGAATGGCCTCTTGGAGCGAGCGCTTTGGCGCGCCGAAGGTTTTGATGGTCTTTTCATCGTGAACAATGACTTCATTCACTAGTGATTCAACGAGTGGTCGAGCGAGTTGGGCGGGCACCGGAGTAACGATTCCAACCCAGTGACTCGAAAGTCTCGGAGTAAGAACCGGAACAGGAATGAGCCGACGCTTATTCAACCCAGCTTCCTTGGCATAGAGCGCCATGAGTTCTGCGTAGCTCACGACGTCGGGGCCACCAATTTCGTAGACGCCAGCTGGTGCGTCACTCATGGTGATTGCTTCAACCATGTAATGAAGTACGTCAGAGATGGCAATGGGCTGAGACTTTGTCTTCACCCACTTCGGGGTGACCATGACGGGCAGTACTTCAACCAGGTACCGCAACATCTCAAAACTTGCTGACCCTGAACCAATGATTACTGCTGCTCGGAGCTCGATCACGGGGATCGGGCCATTGGCGAGAACTTCACCAACTGCGTGGCGACTTCTGAGGTGAACCGAAAGCGCCGACTTATCGTCGCCCATGCCACCGAGGTAGACAATGCGCTTTACGCCCGCCGCCTCACAGTCCAAGCGAAAATGTTCTGCATCCCTACTCTCTTGAGCTGCCCAGTCGGGTCCATCACCGATACCGTGAACCAGATACACCGCGACATCAATGTCCTGGAGCGCCCTATCGAGCGGTCCACTCAAATCGCCTGGAATGATTTCAACTTGGTCGCGCCAAGGAGCGACCTCTAGCTTTGCCGGCGTGCGCACTAGGCATCGAACTTCGATATCTCGTGAGAGCAATTCTGGAACTAAACGTCCACCCACGTACCCACTCGCACCGGTCATTAGTACTCGAAGTTTTTTACTCATGTTCAACCCTTAGATGTACTTGGCACACGAGTTTGAGACCCATGAAACCAGGAGTTCCCGATTTGCATTGGTGTCACTGGCGTGGCTGGCCTTGGTCTTGTAGAACGAACGTGATTGGCGATCAAACCAAAACTTCCCTGGTTCGATTTCGTCACTCGGGGCGGTGGTGAGCCACAAAGCGGTGTCAATTCCTTGCTTTAGGTTTCGCAACCAAGGCCTCATTATGAGCCCGAAAACTGGCAGGCTTTTTCTAAGGCCGGGCGTGTCGACCCAACCAGGGTGCAGAACGCTACAAGTGATTCCTTCTTGGGCCCACGCCGGTGCGATTTCTGCGACCAAGCTGAGTTGCGCCCGTTTGATCTTGGCGTAAGCGCTGACACCGCGATAACCCTCGCGAGGGTCATTTAGCCAACCCAAATCAAGGGGCTCACTGTACAGTCCACCCGACGCCATCCAGAGAACTCGACCGTGACCACTCTTGAGTTTGTCCCTAAGCAGCGTTGTCAATAGGTATGGACCCACAAGTTGAGTCGCAGCCGTGACTTCAATGCCGTCAGCGTTCGTTGTGAATTCAGTCGTGATGGCTCCAGCGTTATGTACGAGAAGGCGTATTGAC
>Ga0208382_1000433_pt1 | contig 14365 bp, 11 predicted proteins | sample CryBogCBE28Sep08_FD_184582 | JGI IMG/M metagenome (GOLD analysis project Ga0208382, IMG submission 184582) | Freshwater microbial communities from Crystal Bog, Wisconsin, USA - CBE28Sep08 (SPAdes) | ecosystem: Environmental > Aquatic > Freshwater > Lake | place: Crystal Bog, Wisconsin, USA...
CCCTGCAGTAGACAGGGCATATGTATTTGGTGCTCGGGGCGGACTCATATTATTATTTTAAATAATTGATTTATATAGTTATTTTTAATAATATTTAATTAGTTACCCTCATAAATACCCTCAAGTTATTTCTTGCGAAATCTAGTTCCACCCAACCAATAACTGAACAGTTAAACATATCCTTATTTATGTCCAAAACCATTATTTTTGATACCTAAGCTACAGGCATTAAAGAACCCACATTAATTGAAGCTGCTTGGGTTGAGCTTGAGTCTATTGGGCCCTTTGCTGTTACCAACCCTTTTGTGCAGCGTTATAACCCTGGCAAGCCCATTGCCCTAGGCGCACTAGCTACGCATCACATAATGGATGAGGAATTGGTTGATTGCCCACCAGCAGCTAGCTTTACCTTACCTGGACATGTGGACTACATGATTGGGCATAACGTGGACTTTGACTGGGAGGTGATTGGCAAACCAGAAGTTAAACGTATCTGTACGCTAGCTCTAGCTCGCAAGCTTTGACCTGATTTAGATAGTCATAATCAAAGCGCACTCATGTACTTCTTAGAACGTGAAACAGCAAGAGAGCAGCTGCGTAATACTCACTCAGCAATTGCGGATGTAGGTATTTGCGCTATGATCCTAGATCACATTTGCCAGCAGCTAAGTATTAAAACTATTGAAGATTTATGTAGGGAGTCTGAGCGAGCTAGAACCCCAACAACTATGCCCTATGGTAAACACAAAGGCATGTTATTGGCGGATGTTCCTAGCGACTACAAACAGTGGTTGCTGAGAGCAGACATCCAAAGAAAACCACTAAGATTTCAAGAGGTTACAGCATCTAAATATCGGTGTGTAGCGTTTTGTGCAGTGGATTTAATCTAATTAGAAGACTCACTGACTCACTCTTTGGTTTTCAAAACCAAAGGAATTTTGGAGCAGCCGTTTAGTACTTGGTTGCTCCAAAGTGATTTTTAGAGAATAAGCGTTACTTAAAGTAACGCTTAATTTTCCGAGTGGTAGGCGACAATCCAACGCACTCTTTGGCAGACGTAATTTCTACTCCAATTTGAAACCCAACACTCATTTGGGTACTACGTTAACACGTTGAACTATTCCTAAATCGGTGTACTGCAACATTTGACTATGTAGGATGTAAGGACCTACATAGCCCTTAAACCGCATCCTAAAAGTGATCGAGGTAGGGTTTTGTGATGTTCCGCCAACCGGTAATGCCACAGTGTCACACCAATAAGGCTTAATCGATGTGCCATTAACCTTAATGATATACATGGGATTTACGTGAATATGAAATGGATGAGAGAGATTATTAAAGTTAAAAATGGTCCATTCCTCGACAGCGCCCAATATGACATTTTCAATAATGAAATTTGAGCGTTGCAATTGAGGGTCGGCAACCTGACTTCCTGGAGATTGCGTAAATCCATCACTACTAAGTGTATTAAAAATAATACTGCGCTTCTTTCCGCCGCCTCTAGCAAACTCTTCGTCGCTAATAGACTCTAGAAAATCAGAAATCGGAAGAGGTGTGATTGGCATCTTCTCGGCTATTGGTTTCTGAGATCGCTTCACAAGGACGACAATTTTTGCGAGCACATCTCCTGGTAACGTAGCTGAATGCTTACCCTGCGAAATATTGATTGGGAGTGACCGGAGTAAATAAGTGCCTGCGTCACCGGCTTTCACAACGACCGAAGAACGATTGCCTGGAGCTAGAACGATACCTTTAACACCCTTCTCACGAACATCGGGATAGTCTTGATATTCTTCGCTACCCCAACCATCTATTGTGTATTGATGAAATATATGCCCATCTAAATTGAGATTAAGGTAATTAAATATCTGAGTATTGATAAAGCGCCATCTTTGTACTTCGCCGCTTTCCATCACTATGGTTGGCTGACGCACACCATTAATCAATACTGGTTGAGCATCTAGATATTCTTTATTCGAAAGATTTAGTCCATGACCTGTTGGGTAGTTAGCAACTTGTGCAAACTTTTCCAATGAGCCATCTTTGACACCATAGCTTTTGCCTTCTTTGCCATTGGCAAAATATGGCGCCTGAAATAAGAATATGAGCTCAGTTGCTTGCGCCATTTCTGGCAACTCATCAACAGGCCCCCTTACCATGATGGCTCCCTGCATTAGGCTAGCTACTTGAATGGCGCTTGATCCATGAAATTGAGGGTGATAATAAAAAGGCCCTGCAGGATGATTCTTGGGTATGTCATATACATATTGCCTTGAATCACCTTGAGGAGCTACTCCACCAGAATTTGAATCAACAACATAATCTCCAAATTCTTGAGGTTTAATGTGTTCATAGATACCCGGAAAAACATGAAGCCCATGAGTATGTATGTTCGTAGTGTTGGGCTTCATATAGAGAAGCGGATCATTTGGCGCAGCCGGTGGATTCAGTGGTAATTGATTCACCAGCCGAATTCTTAATTGATCGCCACCTTTAACGACTAGGGTTGGACCAGCATAACTAGGCTGATTGTTGTATCCATAGGCACGCAAAGATACAGGGTACCTAGTGGCGGGGTCTGCCCCAGATAACAGAGTATTCCAATACGATACCGTCAGCACTACATCCAATACACCATTTTCAGACTCAAGCGTCACTGGTTGCGCGAAGGTTTGTCGTGGATCTTCTTTGCCACATACAACTAAGCTAGCAGGCAAAATAATTCCATAGGTAAGGCCGATACCTAAGCGCAAGAACTCACGACGCGGAATTTCTAGTATGGATTGATATGCCATGCTTGACTTAAGCAACCGTGAGAAAAGAGTTGGGTGTCATCTGCCTCAGGGGAGCTTTACCGATTTGGTTGGAGGCATTATTACCCCAGCCCAATAAGTCATTTTTGCCAATTGCAATTGAGTGCATTTCTCCAGCTGAAATTGAGCGAATTTCTGATAGATTCTCAATCAAAGTAGGATTCGATCGTGATTGAAGATCACCTAAACCAAGCTGACCAAATCCATTCCAGCCCCAGGCATAAACCTTTCCAGAGGATGTCAGCGCAAGGGAATGATGCATCCCGGCGGCAACAGCAGCAATTTTTTCTGGAAAAGATATTAACTTCGGATCACTAAGATAAGGGTGATCACCACCTCCAGACTGGCCGAAGTTGTTACTACCCCAGCCATATACTTTTCCCTCAGTCGAAACTGCAAGCACGTGGGTAGAGCCCGCAGAGATACTCTTAATTTTGGCAGAGAGCGTAATCGGCTCAGGACTTGTTACAGCATGAAGATGACCCAAGCCTAACTGCCCTGATGAATTACTTCCCCACGCATAGACTCTATGATCACGCGATAAGGCTAGCATAAAGTTATCGCCTATTTTCACATCCTGTATAGGTGGAAGCTTGGGAACAATTTCAGGCAATGCATTAATTGAAGTAACGTTGCGCCCTAGCGCACCGTCTACATTTAGACCCCATGTAAAAAGGTTGGCTTGTGTATCGATGGCGGCAAATAGAAGTTGGCCTGCAGCAACCTTGCTGATATTTGTAATGCCTTCCATTATTGAAGGAGTCTCAACAATAGGCCCCTTATTGCCAAACTCTAATTGTGAAAATCCCCAGATAAACAGTTGCTTTTTAGAAACCCCTAAACTGAGCCCGTGACCAGCAGCAATATCCGAATAATTCGCAGGCTTACTCAGGTAGGTCGGCTTGTCGTCAGACCCCTTTAAGGCGCTACAAATATCAATATAAGGAGGTGCGTAGCGGCCACTTCCAGAGCCGCCCCAACCTAACACCTCTCCAGACTTCAGTAGCACTAAAGTCTGATCCCTGCCAGCAGTGACTGCAGTGATCTCAAAAAGATCTGTAAACACTCCCATGCAATCAGCCTAAAGATTATCTATCGAAGAACATTAGTAATGACTGAAGAAAAATACTGCAAAAAAGCAGTTTGACTGCTTTGTGCAAGTGCTGCGATATCTTGCATGAGAGTTGTTGCAGAGATTGGCGCCGTTGAAGCCGGAAGCAGTGAAACAATTGCGCCATAGTTAGCGCCTTCAGTCATATCGGTATTAGGTAATGCTTTTGCATAATCCACTACACCATGGAAGCAACCGACTGAATATGGGTATTCTCGATTGAGATGATAATGATAGATATTAGTCATTTGACCATCCCACATGACAGGCGCAGTATGACCATGACACTGATCTAACTGTTTATTCGTGATCATTTGGCCGTCTTCGCCACGTGGACCGTAGATTCCATAACCATCCAATGCGTAACCAAATATTGGCGAAGGTCCTGAGCTCCCTTGATTTGGGAAACACTTCCAAGAGTAACCATGCAGGTGATACTGCTTATTGTAGGGGTGACCCCAGCACTGATCTAAAGGCAAAGCTGAAGATGGGTTGTACCAAGAGGTGCTTGAATTTGCCAGTTCTGCGTGCCAAACCGTTCCGGCTAAAGCAATCCCAGTAATTAATGATGAAATCGGGCCAGGTAATACATTCCCATTGGCATCCTTTGGGTTCTCAAGAGGAATTTTTGGAATGTAACTCTCAAGGTTATATGTCGCAACCGGAATTAAATCTGCAGTTGGATATTCAGTACTGCCACCAGGCAAAGCATTGTAATAAGGATAGGCGGGTGTTCCCGACTGCACAGGAAATTTGCCCATTACAAAATTTGGCAAGCCATTGCCCTTGAAATAACGATAAGGCACATTTGCAACGCCAGCCGTATTAGTTCCAGTGGCACTTGTTACCGTCAAATTGAATCCTGTGGGGTCAATATCGGTTGCATAAACACTTCCACTCACATAGGGAATCGCTGAAAGCACAAGCGTATTGCTGCTTTGGTCAACCCAAGAATATGTAGATTGAGCAAATTGCGTGTTTGCGGGAATGGAACTATTCGGACTAAGGCCAAAGGCAGGATTTAGACACATGCCATTGACAGCGCATAAATAGGGGCTCATACCGTTGGTAGAATTGACCAAGGTGGTTGGCGTCCCTGGATCAGATGTCGAAGAGGAAGAACCGCCACCACATCCCAATAGACTGGTTGCAGCTAAACAAACTGCCCAAATTAATAAAGGGGGATACTGATCGAGGATAGCCATGAAAAGCTTTCTAACAATAATAAACATCTAAAGGCCACTTTTATACCTCTGAAAAATCAGATTTAATCTGAAAAATTGTTCACTTTTTAATCACATCAGCTTCCCTGAAGGCCTTATACTGGCTTGGCCTTATGGATTCATCTGAGTCGCCTTATACCCGTCCACCTTTTCAAATGCCTAAAAACCTCGAAATTGACTTTTCGGAAACCAAACAAGATCGAGCCAAGAAAACTTTGGACGACCTTCTTCAGGCCGCATATGAAATTGTTGAAGAGGCTGACCCAGCAGCCTTTACTAGCCGCTATTTAGCAGGAAAAGCAGGTTACTCGCTCGGCACGCTAACCAAAAGATTAGGGTCGGTTGAGAATGTCTTCTTTTGGGCCATTCAAAAAGGCAGGGAAATTAAATTTAATGAAATGGCCAAGGCAATGGATCAATTAGATCCAACATTAAGCGTCCGCGAATTTGTAGAGCTATTTGTCGATAAAAGCTTCTCTGGCATCAATGCAGTGACCCCATCAGTCATGCGTTTTTATGACCAGAGATTTACCAAAAGAAATGGTCTAAGCACTGATTACTTTGACTATGTTGATGTATTGATTGAACCGTACCAACGAATGTCTTTAAAAAATGTAAGCAATACTTTCAGAATCATTTCAAATGATGAAGTAAGATTTATCTTTAAGGCGATATTAATGCTTGTTGAAAGACCATTTGCAAATAGCGACCCAATCATGGGAACATCGGACCATCGCAGAATCGCCATTGAAGTTATCACTAGGATGCTTGCAATGTGATTTAAATTTTATTGAATAGATTAAAAAGTCAATCCATAAGATGGCTTTTGGTAGCAGGTTTCTGTATCTATAAAACCCTTGTAATGCATATTGACTTGAAGAAACAGGTGACACAGCGTTTCCCAAAGGCCTCTTATTAGTTAAAACCGAACATTAGGATTAATGCTTTAAATTAATCAACAAATTTGTAATACACAATTCACACAGTTATCGTGCACGGCCGATCAAACTGCGTACCAAGCAGTGATCCTTGATATGCCCAAATAAATCTCTAAGGCTCTATATTAGTTTATAGTTAGGATTGCAAAGATCAAGGATAAATTCATGGGCCCTAGAAACATACAAAGTTCTATGATTAGATTTTTTTTCATTTGCACGTTCGCCATATCGCTATTTAGCCTTCAAGGATGCCCCAGCGACAATTCAAACGCAAACAATGAATATCTGTACGCCACCAATCAGAGTGACAATACAATTTCTGGGTTCGTCATCAACCCCACCTCCGGTACACTGTCAGCCATCCCCGGCTCGCCATTTTCATCCGAAGGAAGCGCCCCAGTCTCGATAGCAATCACTCCAAATGGCAAGTGGGCATATGCAATCAATCAAAATACCAACTCAATTGCATCCTTCTCAATTAACCCCTCTAGTGGAACTTTATCTCCACTATTGGGTTATGTAGCATCAAGCGCTACAAATTTAGTCAAGGCAAACATTGACTCAAGCGGAGCCTTTTTATATGTACTCAACCAAGGAAGTGGGTCATCAAATACAAACACCCTTTACGGTTATGCAATCAACCCAGAAAATGGAGCGCTTGCAGCGCTTCCTGGCTCCCCATTTGTGATCTCAGCTGCAGGTCTTGCAACTACGCTAGCGATAGATCCTCAAGACAGGTTTATATATGCAGCCATTAACAATTCGGGCAATAGCTATATTGATGTTTTAGGGCTGACCAGCAATACGGGGATTCCAACAAATACAGGTACAACCTACCTACAAGGGGGCTCAAACCCGACCTCAATCAGCATTAATGCAGCGGGAACCTTGATATTCTTAAGCAATTTAAGTGGCTACATTTCCGTGAGTAGCATAAATGCATCAAGCGGGGCCCTTTCTCCAGTTACAGGCTCGCCCTTCCCGACTACGGGCGTCGAGGGACCTGCAGGACTCGCCATCACTCCATCGAATAATTTTCTACTAGTAGCCAACCAAAATTCTAGCAATATCCAGAGTTACTCGATTGACACCAGCAGCGGTTTTTTGACCTCTACAGGGTTACCAGTTTCTTCTAGCTCTCTACCAAGTGCGATCGCTATTGAGCCAAATGGTAACTTTTTGTTCGTGGGCAACGGCGGTAATTCCACTATCTCTGTCTTTTCAGTTAGTAGCTCAGGTCTTCTAAAGCAGATTGGTAGCTATGCTTCAGGCCACAGCCCAAGCGCAATAGCTATCAGCAAACCAGCACAAAACTGAAACTACTTAGTTTGGCAAGCTTTTTCCAAAGCTAGGGGGTCTACGGGGGTCTGTAACTGGCTATCAGGACTTCTAAGCTTGTCGCAATCGGGCGTGGATCCTTCATATTTAATAAATGATCCGGTAGAGGAACAACCTCCCAATACACCACTTGCAATCACAAATGCTACACAATAAATAATTTTCATCTTCTATTCCAATAATTAATGAATTTGATAGTAATATAACTCCAGATTCTTTATAAAATGAAATTAGTATTCAAAAAATTGGATTTTTGACCTTTTACAATTTGATTGAATAGCTTTTCATTACCCTCATTCTTCTTTGTTGCAACCATGGTTCTAATCGAGAATGCCCTGAGCGCGTCATGGACAGATAACGTTCCTTCCGCCGAGTCCTTTCTGCCAGTAAACGGAAAAACATCAGGCCCTCGCTGACATTGACTGTTAATGTTCACTCTGCAGACCTGATTAACTAGTGTATCTATAAGCCGGGATACCTGATCGGCATCCTCGCCAAATATACTAACCTGCTGACCGTGATCAGAGCTAATGATGTACTCCATAGCCTCATCAATATCGGTATACGTTGCTATTGGAACCACAGGACCAAACTGCTCTTCACGGTAAACCCTCATTCCTGGTTTTGCTGGGTATATTACAGCCGGATAATACAAGGTGCCCTGATGAATGCCGCCACCTGTATTGATAACCTTCGCTCCATGCTTGAGGGCATCTTCAACATACTCATTCATTTGTCCTACTTTTTCCATATTAGGTAGAGGGGTAATGGCGACCATCTTCTCCCAGGGCATTCCAGCCTTCAGCTCATTTACTGCCTTGGCAAATTTAGTCACAAAGCTTCCCGCTATACTTGAGTGGACCAAAATCATTTTGAGGGCAGTACATCTTTGACCATTAAATGATAAAGCGCCGGTAAGACATTCTTTGATAGCGCTATCCATATTGGCATCAGGCAAAATAATAGCGGAATTTTTTGCATCCAAACCCAGAATTGCTCTCAAACGATTTGATTTTGGGTGGCATTTTTTTAATTGATCTGCGACTTTACTTGATCCAATTAAAGCCAATACATTAACTTTTCCAGATTCAATAATATGAGGAACAACCACGCTACCACGTCCATACAGAATATTAATAACGCCAGCCGGAAAGGCGCTTTGAAAGGCTTCTAACAGCGGTTGATATAACAACACACCAAAACGCGGTGGTTTAAAAATAACTACGTTGCCCATCAATAGAGCAGGTATAAGGGTGCAAAAGGTCTCATTCAATGGATAGTTATAGGGCCCCATACACAAAACCACCCCCAAGGGTGAACGGCGTATTTGAGCCACCGTTCCGTCTACCACCTGGAATCGTGAGTTACCGTTATCCATTTGCTTTAACTCAGCAATAGTCGACTGAATATATTCAACTGTTCGATCAAACTCCTTTTCGGAATCAGCCCTGCTTTTACCTATTTCCCACATTAAAAGATTTACTACCACTTCACGCTTAGCAATCATCGTTTTTGTAAATTTTTGCATGCAGGAAATTCGGTCATATGTAGACATGGTAGGCCATAAACCGCGACCATGATCATAAGCATCTTCGGCTGAGCTTAGCGCTAAATCGGCCTCAGTAATGCCAGTGTCCGGTAGTGTCCCGAGTTCGTGCGGCAATAAATCGCCATTTTCATTTTTAAAATGTATGGGTGATAAGACTTGGCTTACCGGCCCCCTCCATTCTCTAAGTTCTCCATGGATCAACCACTCCTTTTGGTGAATCTTAATTGGCACAAACTCATTGGGCACCTGCTGCATTCCTGCGGGAAATGCTTGTAATAATTTGCTTTTAATGTTGTTAACGTCTGTATTCATGTTCCACTCCTTTTGTTTATCCACTATTACGCAGACCAGATGCAATGCCGTTGATTGAGATATGCAAACCCCTTTTGATGCGCTCGTCCTCTTCCCCATCCCTAAAGCGACGGAGCATTTCTACCTGCACATGATTTAAGGGGTCAATATATGGGAATCGATTTTGAAGAGACCGCTCAAGGAGAGCATTTTTCTCAAGAAGTTTTTTTTGCTCGGTGATGAGTAAAAGATAGCGCAACGTCTTTTGATATTCATCTTCTATTTTCTTAAAAATCCGTTTAGCTACTTTCTGATTCGTAAGCAAATCAGCATATCTAGACGCAATCCCAAGATCGACCTTGGCAAGAACCATATCCATGTTTGATAAAAGGGTGCTAAAGAAGTTCCAGTCGCGGTGAATCTCAATTAGCCGTTCAATCCCGCGATCCCCGTGAACCTTATGAAATCGATCGCAAGCACTACCAAATCCATACCAACCGGGCAACATAATGCGACACTGGGCCCAACTAAAAACCCAAGGAATTGCCCGTAGATCATCAATTTTTTGACTCTTACTACGAGATGCCGGGCGGCTACCTAAATTTAGATTGGCAATTTCATGTACGACTGTAGAACCCCAAAAATATTCCTCAAATTCAGGATCTTCATACACTAGGTCGCGATAAGACTCAAATGAATATTGAGAAAGCTCGGCTAGGGCAGAATCGAAACTAGGATCATTCGAAGACTCTATATGTGTATCTACTGAGGCTCTCATAGTTGCAGCAATCAAAACCTCAAGGTTACGTCGCCCAACTTCACGATTTGCATATTTAGCTGCTATAACCTCGCCCTGCTCAGTGAGTCGGATCTGGCCATTTACCGCACCCCTAGGCTGAGCCAAGATTGCCTGAAAGCTCGGCCCCCCACCTCGCCCGATAGACCCCCCTCGCCCATGAAATAACCTCATCTTGAGGCCGGCTTGCTTAAAAAGAGATATTAAATTGACTTCAGCTCTATATAGCTCCCATCCTGAGGATAAAAATCCGCCGTCTTTATTGCTATCCGAATATCCTAGCATCACCTCTTGCATGCAGTCACGAGAATTAAGTAGCAGTTGATACTCTGGAACACCAAATACCTGCTGCATAATTTTTGCAGAATTTTGAAGGTCTGTAATCGTTTCAAATAAAGGAACAATATTGACAGCAAGGTGCATTTCGACAAGAGATAGAAGGCCAAACTCTTTTAGCAAAACGGCAACCTCTAAAAGATCAGAAGCTGCATCGGTTTTAGAAATAATATAATTTTGTATTGATCTAAAGCCGTAACGAATATGTGCCTTTGCAAGCCCTCTAAATATAGCCAACTCTTTTACAACCAAATCACTGTAGGCATGCATTGTGACTAACAAGGGCCTACGTGACCTAAGCTCAGATGAAAGCAACTGAACCCTCTCATCCTCAGACATCGAGAGGTATTTGATTTGTGGATCTATAATTGAATATAACTCCGCAATCACTTGCTCATGAATAGCTGAGTTTTGCCTCAAATCAATGGGCGCTAATACCCATCCAAACACCTGCACAGCGCGTCTTAATTGACCCAAATGACCATCAGCAATTAATTTTGAGCCATGTTTTTTTAAGGATTGATAAACGATTTCAATATCCGCTTGAAACTCATCAAGGCTTTCATAGAAAAGTTCAAAATCAGCTGTTGAAATTGGACTCTGAAAATAAATTAATGTGTTTTGCAATTTATGTGAAATTGCCAACATAGCTAGACGATACGGCTCATCGTGATGATGTCTAGATGCATTAGGCGCCTTTAGCGCCAACTCTCTAACCGAATCGTCCACCTCTATAAGTGCTTGTGAAAGCACCAACTCTTTTGAAAGGGCTAATAACTGCGCTTGATAGTGCTGTATTGCTGTCTTGGCGTGCAGTAAAAGAGTTTGATCTAAAACTTCGGCAGTAACAAATGGATTGCCATCGCGGTCCCCCCCAATCCAACTACCCACCTCTAAAAAATTAGGCAAATCTTGCAACTGCTCATCTGGATGGCCTCTCAAATTTCGACCAACTGAATCATAAATTTGTGGCACTTCATGAAAGAATGTGCTATCGAAATACGTTAGCGCATTCTCAACCTCATCCAGAACCGATAATTTAGTAGTTCTTAATACACGCGTTTGCCATAAGATCAAAACCTGTCTACGAAGAGAAATCTCATTTTCAACAAGCTCTTGCTTGGATAAAATAGACTGGTCCGGCCTTGCAAGTAGACGCGCAATTTCGTTCAGGCAGTCTAAAATCGTCCTACGTTGAACCTCTGTAGGGTGGGCAGTTAAAACCGGGGAAATATAGGCGCTGCGAAAGAAATTTAAAATATCAGACTTACTAAACCCAATTTTGTATGCATAGTTAAAGGCGTTCTCTATGCTCCCCTCTCGTGGTTCTGAGCCCGCTAAAAAATGTGCGCGTGATCGACGTTGATGGTGCTGATCTTCAGCTATGTTAGCCAAAGAAGAGAAGAAGCTAAAAGCCCTGATTACCACCAAACTTTCTTCCCTTGTAATGCTATCGAGTATTCCCTCTAATTCAGTCTTGGCCGATCTATCAGAATCCTTGCGAAAACGAACCGATAATTTACGAATCCTTTCGATGAGCTCAAAAGTAGTAGCACCATGCTGCTCTCGAATGGTGTCGCCCAAAATTCGCCCTAGAAGACGAATATCATCACGCAGAGCGCCATCCTTTTTATCTTCATCCAGAAGGATATTTTCGCTTGGGGCACTCATCGTTTTTAAGAGTTAAAGCTATTATGAGGAAGTTGAAAATATGAATTACGAAACTTGGCCTTGCCTTGTTTTACCAATTGCAATAAATGATATTTCCCTAATTTGTGATGACCAGAGAAACTAGACTCATCCCACTCGTTGGAAAAAAATTTTCTCATTTCAGGTCTTATTGATTGGATAAATGAAAATTCGCTTTCAGCGCACTGGCAAGAACTGATAATTCACGAACTTTTTGCCAATTTTTTTCCCGAATTAGTTGAGCGCTAGCAAGCCAACTACCCCCAATACAGGCCACATTACTTAGAGATAAATATTCAACTGCCTTTTCATTGGTTATTCCACCAGTCGGGCAAAAAACAATATCGGGAAATGGACTAATCCACGCTTTCAAAAGATTTACCCCGCCCACCACTTCTGCTGGAAATAATTTCAAGAAATCAAATCCGTCGCTGCTAGCTTGCATGAGCTCAGATGCTGTACAAACACCCGGTAATAGAGGCATCTGTATCTCCTGGCTAGCGATACCTAGAGCACTCGTATATCCTGGACTGACACAAAATTGCGCACCGCAATCTTTCGCTCGTTGTAAGTCAGCAAAGGATCGAATAGTTCCAGCGCCCACTACTGCCTCAGGAAATCTCTTTGCAATTTCGCTAATTGCCTCCAATGCAATTGGGGTTCTTAGAGTCATTTCAAGCACCCTTAATCCCCCATCAAGCAGGGCCTCGGCCAACGGCAATGCATCATCAACCGAGTCAATAACAATAACTGGTATCACGGCACCAAGCATGGGTAAATCGCGTGTAGTCATAGCCATGTGCATGCCCCCTCTTCTGCGTTGCTTGCATTTTGACGCAAGCCTGAAAATAAATTACGTCCATAGGAACCTGCGCCACCCCTGGGTGATAATGGTGGCTCATCAACACGAATCTCTAGCTCTGCTGAATCTACTTTTAGATCTAATATTCCATTTAGAGCATCCACACAGATGATGTCCCCATCATGAACTTTGGATAACAATCCACCTTGAATTGCTTCTGGCGAAACATGGATTGCCGCCGGCACAGAGCCTGATGCACCACTCATCCTGCCATCGGTTACCAAAGCCACTCGATAACCTTTGTTCTGCAATATAGTGAGTGCGGGTGTCAACTTATGCAGCTCTGGCATACCATTTGCTCGCGGCCCTTGATTTCGCACAACTACCACAACATCACGATCAAGCTCACCGCGCTCAAACGCCATAAGCATTTCATGCTGAGTCTCAAAAACACGGGCAGGAGCCTCAATTAGTAATCGATCTGAAGGACATGATGAAACCTTAATTACCGCCCTCCCTAGATTACCCTTTAAAAGCTTTAAACCCCCTTCAGACTGAAAAGGATTAGAGCATGGCCTAAGAACTTCGAGATCACTGGATTGATCTGAAACCACCCCTAATGACTCATGCAAACTGCATCCTGACACAGTCATGGCATCGCCGTGCATCAGGCCTGCCGAAATTAACTGATTAATGACAAATTTAGGACCACCTGCAGCCTCAAATGCATTGATATCTGCCGCTCCATTTGGATATACCCTTGCTAATAATGGAACTACGCCAGAAAGATCGGAAAAATCATCCCAGTTAACTAGAATGCCGGCTGCTTTAGCTACAGCCACCCAATGAATCAAATGATTCGTTGAGCCACCTGTGGCCATCAGAACTACCATGGCATTTACGATTGATCGTTCATCAACCAAAATTCCAATGGGCATATGGCAGCGAGGATTTTCTTTAACGCTGAGCGCCATTCTTTTAGCTAGATCAACCGCATGACGAGTAAATGATTCTCGACGACCTTCGTGTGGAGAAATAAATGCAGCTCCGGGTACATGCAAACCCATAGCCTCAAGCAACATTTGATTACTGTTTGCAGTCCCATAAAATGTACAAGTACCTACATCATGGTAGGCCTTCATTTCTGACTGAAGAAGCTCATCACGTCCCACAAGGCCTTGCGCATAAAGCTCTCTAGTATTTGCCTTTTCTTTGTTTGATATCCCTGAACTCATAGGCCCCGCAGGGACAAAAATGCCAGGAATGTGACCAAAACTTAATGCGCCTATCAATAACCCAGGAACAATTTTGTCGCATACACCCAAATACAACACGGCGTCAAAAACATTGTGAGAAAGCGCGATAGAAGTCGCCATCCCAATTACATCACGGGAAAATAAACTTAACTCCATTCCCAAGGTTCCCTGGGTAATTCCGTCACACATTGCTGGCACACCGCCAGCAACCTGGCATGTAACC
>Ga0208382_1000436_pt1 | contig 14299 bp, 16 predicted proteins | sample CryBogCBE28Sep08_FD_184582 | JGI IMG/M metagenome (GOLD analysis project Ga0208382, IMG submission 184582) | Freshwater microbial communities from Crystal Bog, Wisconsin, USA - CBE28Sep08 (SPAdes) | ecosystem: Environmental > Aquatic > Freshwater > Lake | place: Crystal Bog, Wisconsin, USA...
TAGTACGCGGCTATCTCCAGGGTTACCCAAAGAAGCTTGGATCCATCCATCAAACCCGTCCGGTGACAGTAGGTTCAGCTGGACCACGGCTCGAGCAGGGTGGAAAGTTCGGAATGACCCTGGCAGCATCTGACCGCCGACTAGCGCAGGCGACGGTGACCCTTGATGGACCCGCGAGCAGCAATGGCTTCGTCAATGGGCATGCCATGTTGCATCATCGCTGGTTCCCTCGAATTGAGCTTGACGGCGTGGATTCTTTGAGTGAAGTCGTTACCATGGCGGGAGTCAACCTTGATCTCGGCCCCGTCTACGGTGGCATCGCAACATTGGAGCTGTTCGATTCTCCAGTCGAGGAACTTAACTTGATCCAGCCCGAAGAAATCATTGGTGGGTACTTCCGAACAGTCGGCACCACCTTCAACGGGGGAAAAACCCTCTCGCATGAGTAAGCGAATTGCGTCCAGTGCCTTTCAGGTCGTCGAACAGACCGAGAAGGACATTCGCAGCAGACTCAAGGGTGGACACCTAGATTTCACGGCCATGAGTGCCGTCTCGAACATCTATCGGGCGGGCACCTCGGTTCGAAACCACATGGAGCGAACGGTACTGGCCGATTACGAGCTCTCTTGGATAGCATTCACCGTTTTGTGGATCTTGTGGATTTGGGGTGAGCAAGAAACCGGGCACGTCGCCGCCGAGGCTGGAGTGACCAAGGGAACCCTAACGGGCGTTGTGCGGACGTTACAGGGACGCAAATTGGTAGTTCGAACCAGTCAGAAAGCGGACCGGCGCCGCGTCGACATTCGTCTATCGGCTACGGGCGAAAAGCTCATCGCAAAAATCTTCCCATTGTTCAACAAGGAAGAACACGAAGTCATGGTTGGCCTCACCGCTGCCGAGCAACGTGAATTGGCTCGTCTTCTTCGTATTGTGAATGCTCACATGCACGAAGAGGAAATCTAAGAAGCGTCTGCCGTTGCCTTAAGTGAGCGGGCCGCACGAGCTTCGTCCACGCGAGAGACCGGTGTGGTCCTTGGGGCCGCGTGGAGAGAATCAGCGTCAGTCTCCGCTCGAATGACCAAGCGCTCAACTGCGAGCGCGAGTGCTTCCAAAGTTTGAACACTTTCGGTCTCGGTTGGCTCAAACATCAGTGCCTCGTCCACGATCAATGGGAAGTACACCGTTGGAGAGTGGAATCCTTCTTCCAACAAGCCCTTGGCGATATCAAGCCCCTTAACACCAAATTTGCTCTTGATTCCGGTCGCCGTAAGTGTGCACTCGTGCATACAAACACGGTCATAGGCCGCGGGCAGGAATTTGCTCATACGAACTCTGAGCCAGTTGGCATTCAACACCGCGTGTTGAGCGACTCGACGGAGCCCTTCAGAACCGTGAACGGTGATGTAAGCCAGCGCACGAGCCAAAACCAAGGCGTTGCCGTGCCAACCATGAACGCGACCAATGCTGGCGGGTGCCGCAACCCAACCGAAGGTGCCATCAGCGTTTCGGGTAGGACGAGGACCTGGCAGAAACGGCACCAACCGTTCAGAAACCGCCACAGGACCAGCTCCTGGGCCTCCGCCCCCGTGAGGAGTCGCGAAAGTTTTGTGGAGATTCATATGTACAACATCGAAGCCCATGTCGCCCGGTCGCATCACGCCGACAATGGCGTTCAGGTTCGCCCCGTCGTAGTACAAGAGGCCTCCGCAATCATGGACAGCCGCGGCGATTTCTTGAATCTCTTCTTCAAAGAGTCCAACCGTATTTGGATTAGTCAGCATGATCCCAGCGACATCAGGGCCTAGTGACTCTTTCAACACCGCTAAGTCCACTAACCCACGATCATTCGAAGGAACTGTCGTGACTTCGTATCCACCCAGTGTCACCGACGCTGGATTTGTTCCGTGAGCGGAGTCAGGAATCAAAATTCGGGTGCGTTTCTCACCGCGAGATTCGTGATAGGCGCGAATTAGCAGAAGGCCCGTGAGCTCGCCAGCCGCTCCTGCTGCTGGCTGCAGCGTCGCCCCAGCCATGCCGGTAATCGCAACTAGGCGCTGTTCCAGCGTCCACAACAGTTCAATCCAGCCTTGAGTTAATGAAGCGGGTGCCGCGGGGTGGACCCCGTTTAGTCCAGTCATCGCAGCAACCGCGTCACAGAACTTCGGGTTGTACTTCATCGTGCAAGAGCCGAGTGGATACATACCGAGGTCTACTGAGAATTGACGGTGAGAGAGCCTAGTGAAGTGAGCAACTAGGTCGCGCTCAGAAACTTCTGCGATCGGCACGACCTGAGAACTCAAGTGCTCGCTTGGGATCAATTCAGTTAAGTCAGTCTTCGGCACGCCAGTGGTGCGCAGCTGGAAGGAGGTGCGACCGGGAACCGACATTTCAAAGAGCGTTGGTTCTACCTCGCGCCCCACTAGTGGGATCGAAGAGGCCTTTCCTCCTGGAGCGGCGAAATTCTTCACAGTGACACCACCTCTCGCAAAGCGCTAACAAAATTCTCGATTTCATCACGAGTGCGCCTCTCTGTGACCGTGAGCAAAAGGACTTTCGACAGGTCTCCCTCCACTGAAGGATCTGTTTCTCCACACAGCTGTTGCACACTGACGCCCGCTAGGAAGCCGCGCTTCGCCATTTCGACAATTGCCTGTTCAGCCGAAATTGGCAAACGAACAGCAAACTCACGGAAGAATGCAGCATCGCTGACTGGGGTCACTCCCGGAACTTCCAGCAGTTGCTCATACAAGAAGTGCGCACCACGGACACAAGCCGCAGCGACTTCTCTTAGGCCCTCGGTACCCAGCCAGCCGAGCTGAATGGCTGCGGTTACCGCCATGAGTGTTTGATTCGAGCAAATATTCGAGGTTGCTTTTTCGCGACGAATGTCCTGCTCACGTGCCCGAAGGGTCGTTACGAACGCGCGCCGCCCTTCAGTATCGACGGTTTCACCAACGATCCTTCCTGGGAGTCGACGAATGAGATCCTCGGTGCAGGCGAAGAGTCCGAGGTAAGGACCACCAAATGACAGAGCGGTCCCGAAGGGCTGTCCTTCGCCAATAAAGATATCTGCGCCCCACTGCCCCGCGGTCTTGAGCAAACCAGCTCCGATTGGGTCAGCGCCAAGAATTAACAGTGCCCCGTGTTGGTCAGCCAACGACCGCGCAACGGAGATGTCCTCGAGAACCCCGAAATAGTTTGGGTAGCCAACGACTATGGCGGCTGCGTTACCGCAATCAACCTGAGACCAATCAGTTATTCCATTGACTAGTGGAACCTCGACAATTTCGTGCCCAGTACCACGGGCAAAGGTCTGAGCGGTTTGGCGCCAGTGAGGATGAATCCCCGAGGAGATAATCATCTTTGAGCGTCCGGTAGTTCCCGCCGCCATATTCAGCGCTTCAACCATTCCCGTTGCTGCATCGTAAAGCGATGCATTAGGAATCGGCAGTCCGCTGATTCGCGAAACTAAGGTCTGAAATTCGAAGACGGCTTGCAATACTCCCTGTGCGACTTCGGGTTGATACGGCGTGTAGGCCGTGACAAATTCAGAGCGCGAACCGAGAGCTCGCACAACTGGAGGGACCTCGTGGTCATATGCACCAGCTCCAGCAAAGCACAAGAGACCCGCAGCGTCGTTTCTGGCTGCATAACCATTGAACAAGACTGACGCGTCCGGCTCGGTCACACCCGCTGGGATGTCTAATCCTTGGCTAAGTTTCAGCGCCGCAGGAATGTGGGCGAATAGATCTTCGAGTGAGGACATGCCCAAGAAATCGAGCATCTCAGAGACTTCAGCCTCAGTGTGGGGTATGTAGTCAGCCATTAATTTGCCTTCTGAACAAATGGAAGGGCGCAAACCACGCCCTCAATTTCTCGTCCTCGCAACGCTACCGAAACGGGCGTTCCGGGAGTGAGCAATTCAGACAAAATTCCAAGCCCGATGCCCTTTTCTAGTACCGGTGAAAAATTGCCAGAACTCAAGTGACCCAAAGATTTGCCATCGACCAGGACCTCTCCACCCTCTCTCAAGGGCTGGCGTCCATGGGTCGTAATTCCCGTTAGGTGCCTACTGACCCCGCGCTCCATCTCGGCTTGGACAGCATCCTTGCCTACAAACGGACCTTTGTCCATGCCAAGCACCCATCCGAGATTTGCTTCTAAAGTCGTCGAACTCAGGGACAACTCATGACCGTACAGCGGCAAGGCGGCTTCAAGACGCAACGTATCGCGAGCCCCTAGTCCGGCCGGCTGGATGCCCGCCGCCAAAAGTCCATCGAAGACACTTTCCGCGGCCTCGTTGGGCACAGAGATCTCAACACCGCGCTCGCCCGTGTAGCCAGTACCCGCGACTCGCACCTCCACGCCTTGGAAGTCGAATCGATTAACTCTAAATCGCCCTACCGAAGCAAACTCCACGTTAAAAGACGCAAGGCGCTCAATTGCTCGTGGCCCTTGTACCGCGAGGACACAGCGATCGAGCGTGACGTCAATACCCGGAAGAGCCGCCGTGACACCAGTCGTGTTTGAAGCATTCGGCATGACATCAAACTCATTCTCACCCAACCACCACACGATGATGTCGTCGACCACAAAGCCGTCATCATTCAATAAGTGAGTGTATTGAGCACGTCCCGGCTCAATCTTTCTCAGATCGTTTGAGAGCGCGACCTGAATTGCATCGAACATTCCATCGCCGTCGCAACGAACTGTCCCTAGGTGAGAGACGTCAAAGAAGACTGCGTCAGAACGACAAGCTAGGTGCTCGGCGACAGTTCCGCTGGCGTAAGACAGCGGCATTTCCCAGCCGCCGAAGGGGACCATCTTGGCCCCCGCTTCAACGTGCTTGTCATAGAGATAGGGTCGGCGATCACTCATAAAGTCTTTCCATCTCCATTTATTCCGTGCCTGGAGAGGATTCCATGCACATCATTTCGATACAAGATTTCGAATTTCACCTCAGGATAGAGGGATCGGAATTTTCGAATCTTGCGGTTCTTGGGCGTGACTAACGACTGACGCATAACTGTTAGTTCGACGTACAGGTCGAAATCAGGTAGGTAAAAGTCCGGACGGAAGGCGCAACGCGTGTTTCCCGCGTTATCACGCTCGAGGACAAATTCGCGAGGCTCATACTGCCAATTTAGGGAGTAGGCGTCGAAAAGTGACGCCACCAGCTTTTCGCTCTCGTGCGCGAAGGGAGCCGAAGGTGAGTTCCGCAGACAAGGATGGCGCGACACCTCCCGATCAACGGTCAGAAGACTCACGCCGTACGAGTCACCTTCTCCGACTTAGTGGGCTCCTTGGCAATCGAGGTCGTGAGTTCGGCGACCACTGATGAAAGAGAAACGATATTGAAGACCCCTTGACCACCACGGAGCAGGTCCACTAATTCACCGTCGCTCGAGGCGAGAACTGAACCGTTCTCACCCAGGACGAGGGAGGCACTGCCTAGTTCGGCTTCGAGGTTTTGGCGCAGGCACTCGACAGCTTGACGCGCCCGGATGAGGTGTAAACCAGAGTCCAACAAAGACTTGATGACTTTGACCTCGAGAATGTCCTTGTAGGCGTAGAGGCGCTTAGAACCACTACCCGTGGCTGGCACCAACGAGGGTTGCACGAGACCGGTGCGGTCCCAATAGTCCAATTGACGATAGGTGACCCCGGTCAAGCGACAGACCTGAGGTCCACTGAATCCAGAAGTAAGTGCAGTCATAAGAAAACCCTCCCGACACGAGGTGTATAAAGACTAGTTGGACGGACTACACGAGTGTAGTTTTCGGTGCCCTAGTTAGCAAATAAATCTGGACGCCCCAGGGTGGGGCTACTCGCTTCCGCCTGCAATCGAGGTGGAATGCGTCCCGCTTTAGCGGCCGCGTAGCCGGCTTTGACGCCATCTCGAATAGCTCTCGCCATAAGCACGGGGTCGAGAGCCCGGTTAATTGCCGAAGCCGCCAAGACACCGGAACAACCCAGCTCCATGGCCAAGGCAGCATCTGAGGCTGTTCCAATTCCAGCGTCTAAGAAGACGGGCACAGCGAGTCGTTCAGCAATCGAGGCAATCGCGTGCGGATTTCGAATACCTAAACCCGAACCAATTGGCGATCCCAAAGGCATCACCGCTACGCATCCGGCTTGTTCTAATCGAAGGGCGCTGATTAGGTCATCGCTCGTGTAGACCCAGACTTCGAATCCACGTTCGACTAACTGATGTGCTGCATTTAGCGTCTCACTCGTATCGGGAAGCAGCGTAATGTCATCGCCAATAACTTCCAGCTTTACTAAGTTTGTTTCGAACGCTTCGCGGGCGAGTTCGGCGGTCTTCACCGCCTCAGCAGCGGTGTAGCACCCTGCTGTGTTCGGCAAGAGCGTCAAGTTAAGTCTTTCGAGGAGGTCATAGATTGACCCTTGGATACCAGGCTCCACGCGACGAAGCGCGACGGTAGCCAGATTGGACTCGCTCTCTCTGAGGGACTCCTCGAGCCAGTCCATGGTTCGAAAGCCACCCGTACCAACGACCAGTCTTGATGTGCTTTCAAAGGTGCCAACCCTGAGCGTATCCATACCCCCAGCGTAGTCAGAACGGCAATGCGCAAGTAAAGTTGGTGTATGCAGCCACCAGTCGTATTGAGCATTGCTGGGTCTGACTCGGGCGGTGGTGCAGGAATACAAGCCGACATTCGGGCAATCAATTCGAGACAGGTTTTCGCAGCAACTGCAATCACCGCAGTCACCGCCCAGAACACGACCACGGTGACCACCATTGAGTTGCTCGCTGATTCAATCGTCGCAGCTCAAATTGACGCAGTCCTTTCAGATCTCTCTCCTCGCGTCATCAAAACGGGCATGCTCGGGCAGGCTTCAACGGTTGAACTTGTCGCCCGATACGCCGCCGATGGGAAATTTCCCTTCCTGGTCATGGACCCCGTCCTTGTTTCGACCACTGGTTTTTCGCTTATGGACTCAACGGGTGCAGGAATTATCCGCCAGATATTGCTCCCCCATTGCGATCTCATTACTCCGAATGTCGACGAAGCACAACTGTTGTTAGGCACCGAGACAACCATTTCAAATGTTGAGGGCTTGACGAAACTTGGACACGATCTCCTTGATTTTGGACCAAAGGCGGTTCTCGTTAAGGGCGGACATGTTCGCGAGGGTCTCCCCCAGAACTCCCCAGACGTTCTCGTCACTCACAACGGCGTTCAGGTGTTCGATGGACCACGGATCAACTCTCAAAATGACCACGGGACGGGATGCTCTCTCGCGTCCGCAATCGCTGCCGGAATCGCCCTTGGAGAATCTTTGGAACTTTCCATTTCCACAGCAAAGCAACTAGTCGCTAACGCTTTACGTTCCAGTTCATCGTGGAGACTGGGGCAAGGCAGGGGCCCCTTGGATATGTTGGGTTGGAACCAGTGAACGACCCTCGCCCGCCTCTTTCTACGACCACGAGTCTTTGGCCGGCTGCAGCAGTACTTTTAACCGGCGCTGCAATGCTTGTGATCTTCACCCTTATAAATACCTTGGGCGATAGGGGCGTTCAAAAGGTGCAAGTACCGCCAACGGTCTACGTTGTCGGTGGACTCACTCGTGACTACGCAAACACCGCCGCTCACGCCTGCGAACAGAATCAGAACCCACCAGCCGATATTGCCAGTTCGCTGATACTTCCCGAAGGCACTACGCAATTAAGCCATCCCGTGTTTGCCAACCAGGGCGCTGGAGACTTCGATTGCCGCATTGAGTTCTCGACAGTTCACAGTCCAAGTGAGGTCTTGGCGTTTTTCAAGAACATCATCGGACTCCAAGGCTGGAATCTCTTCTCGCGGACTTCGAGCACGGGCAAACCTCAATACCTCTTCCAAAAGGCAGGTACTGATGGCTTCTATTGGATTATCGGAATCACTATTAATTCATCCCAGACGCAAAAGAGTCGTTGGACGCTTCGGATCTACCAGAACTCGGGGCAGATTTAGTCCCGAAGCACCCTTGCCCACAGCCACAAGTTGATCGGGTAGATCACATAGCCAATCCGAGTTGCCGAAGATGCCAACATCATGACCGACACTGAGACTGCAAACACTCGAAGTAGCTGCTCCAAACGAATCGGGTGGTTCCGATGGGCCCATCGGAAAATAAAATAACCGCCAATTGCGAATGTGGCTGGGCCGAGGAGATGTCCCAGAGGTTTATACAGCGTTGTCAAGATATGCCCAGGAAGAGCACTGGCCGCAGGAGAAGCGACTCCCGCTAAACCAAGGGGAAACTCCAAAACATTAACGACGAATGCGTGTGGCGCTCTCAATAAGAATGGCGTCACTATTACCGCCAAAGTAACAGTTGCCCAGGAACCGAGAATGACTCTCGCAGATTTCCCATCTTTTTTTCTCGCGACCAACGGTGCGCCAAGTGTCAAAGGCCAAGCGGTAAGTTTCATCGCGGCGACCAAACCAAGAACAAATCCCGCGAGCTCGTTATTTCGACGCTTGAGCAACACCGCCCCGAGGAGAATGCCCGCTAGGACAGGAATATCATCTCCGCCCGTAACTACAAAAAGCGCACCAGTCGGAAGCACTAATAGGACTTGAGCTATGCGAAGTTTTAGCATTTTGTCGGCCGTTACGAGCTTCAAAGCAATTAAGAGCACAACCAGAGAAAATGCGGTCATAGTCCAGCGTGCGTCTAGGAATCCACCGTGATGGTGAACGAAAGCGCTGGGAATTCCAAAAATGCCCATTAGTGGCAAATAGGGGAAGAATGACTCGTAGGCGGGAACGCCCGAGACCTCATTCACCACGTGCCCATTTTGAATGAAAGAGCGGTAGGGATCGTGCAGTCCTAGCAAAATAGAGCCGCTTCGTTCGATAACTCGTACTTCAGGTTGGACATAGTGGCCGGAAAGGTTGTGCGCTCGCAAAGTGGTCTCAATTACCAGGGGCGCAAGAATTACTCCTAGACCAACGACAACCAGCACCACGAAACGAAGACTGTCATTCACCTTCCGTCTCAGGCGCGACGCAACAACCACTGAACCAGCTCCCGCAAGATATGGAAGAAGGGACATCTCTCCCCACAGCGACTGAGCATGCTCTTTTGCTCCAATCCACATCAGAAATGAGAAACAAGCTGCTGTCAGGTAGAGGTACGCGTCCTGATGAAGGCCGCTTTTGACGGCCCACCAGCCACGAAGGCGCGCAATCAAATGACTGACTCGCGAAATATTCATTGGCAGAACAAGGTCACTTGCGCCGTTGCGGGTAAAGCGTTACCGGCGGAAGATCCATCTTCAGGAAGTTGTTAAAGATTTTCGATGTCAACTTCGGGTGCTCTTTCAGCACCGAGTGAGTGGATGCTGGCAGCACGCAAAGCTGCCCATTTGGCAGAGCCTCGTACATCTGAACCGTGTGTTCGAGCTTGACCACATCGTCATCTCCGGACATCACCAAAGTAGGGGTAGTGATCTTCCTCAAGTCCTCTTGCTTCCAGGTCGGCTCAGTGGCGAACAGCTCTTCGGCTTTGGCGACCGCAATCTTTGCGTGAGAAATGCCATTCGGTGAGAGTGAGCCATAATGAGCCGCCCATTCGGCGAAACCCGCTGAAGTAGGCGTGAACTGCTCGAGTGGCACCAATCCGTTTCGGTTGAAATTCGCGCCGACGACAATGATGCGCCTAACGAGCTCTGGGTACTTCATGGCCAGCCCCAGAGCGGTATTTCCCCCATCACTAAAACCTATGACGTGTACCGGGCCTCCAATGTGGCGAATAAAGGCAGCGGCTTCTTCAGCCATGCCAGCAAACGAGAAACGCTCATTGGTATCAGCCGTGCGCCCGTGGCCTCGGCGATCAAACGCGGCCACGACAAACCTCTTGTCGAGCCCAGGCGAGACCTTATCGAGCACTGAACGAGAGGAACTGAGACCTCCGTGAAGCAGCAGCACGGTTTCACCTTTGCCCTTTGGAAGGTGCGCCCAAGTTTTATGACCGTTGAGTTTGACGAAAGCCATAGCTCCATCGTAGATGAGAAGATCGGATTCTGGGGAATCAACCTAGGTCCAGACGTTGGCTCTGTGATACCAACAGCATTGATGCTCAAAGCAAAAGGCCGGGCGCTCACGCGCCCGGCCTTTTTACTGAGACTATGAACTACTTAACGAGGTCCTCGTCAGCTACGAGTGATCCAACGCGGTCACCGACAGTCTTGTCCTTGGCGACAAGCACCGAGGCATAGATGAAGGAAACAACGATGGCAATCAGCGCAGCGTATGGGTACCAGTTAAATGGCTGTGGCTGACCTGGCTTAGCCAAGTAGTACAGCGGAACAGCGATAACGGCGACACCAATCAACGGAAGAACCGCGTGACGCAGAGCGTTGAACTTGTCTGCGTGGTGCTTGCTCATGTAGAAAGGCAACGCAATGTTCGCCAAAGCGTACACAACCAGAACCAAGATGGTTCCGAAGGTTGAGGAGTAGCCAAAGAAGTTGAAGGCGCTCATTGGGCCAGACTTCGAGCCACCGAGGATGTGGAGCAAGCCCCAACCACCGACAACAACCATTCCAATTGCCAAGAACATGATCAGGGCGTTAACTGGAGTACGACGCTTCGGGTCAACCTTGCCAACCCAAGCCGGCAGCAAGCCTTCACGGCCAGCGTTGAACAACAAGCGAGCCTGTGAGTTCGTACCAGCAATCAATGCGCCCATGGTCGAGGTGAAACCGGCCACGAATGCGAAGGCCAACAAGACCGTCGAGATGCCAAAGGCTACACCCAAGAATGGTGAACCGATTGAAGCAGCGGCGGCGCCGAGCTTGGTGATGTCTCCACCGAAGCCAATAACAGTGGCGTAGGCGAAGTACAGGTAGGCAACGGTCATGATTAGAACTGAGGTGTACACGGCGCGAGGAACGTTGCGACGTGGGTTCTCAGTCTCTTCAGCCAAAGCTGCCGAGTTTTCCCAACCAATAAACAGGTAAACGGCCAATGGGAATCCAGGAGCCAGCGTGCTGAGTGACAAGTTGCTGAAGTTCAGGGGTGCCCAGTTGATGTTGCCTGAGTACTTGATCATCGCAGCGGTCGCCACAATCAACATAATTGTCATTTCAACGGCGAAGAAGAATCCTGCAACCTTGGTTGAAATGTGAACTCCGCGGACCATCAATACAACTGCGACGGCCAAGAAAATCAGCGTCCAGATGATCCATGGGGTGTTCTTCAGTGGCCAGTTGTAGTACTGAAGGAAGAACTGGAAGAATCCACCAACAATGGCCGTAACTGAAGCCATAGCGGTGATGTATCCAGCACCCGTCAGCAATGCAGTGGTTACACCGAGACGTCCACCGAAAGTCTTACCCACGAAGGTGATGAATCCACCGGTCGAAGGAAGCACTTTCGTGAACTCTGAAAGGGTATTACCCAGCAAAGCAATTGCGATACCGGCTACCAAAATCACCAAAGGTGAGGCTACGCCGGCGGTTTCTGCAATAAACAAAAACCCGAAATAGAAGCTCATTGCCGGACCGATATTGGCCATCGTGGCTGCTGCAATGTCCAGCAGACCCAAGACGCCACGGTGCAGGCGAACGTTCTCCACGTTTCCGTTACTCATGTTTCTCCTCTCAAAACGAGATAGCGATTTGCATCGCACCGCCGCCTTGGCGAGCGATCAAAAGGCTTTCAAAAACCTAGTTGCGAGTTGTGAAAATAGCGGTTTTATCTACTAGCAAGTAAAGGGGAAATCAAGCCTAAAAAAACGGGCTGATCAAAGTTTTTCCGCTGCACGGAGCGAAGAGGCCCACATTGGAGGACGAGGTCGCAATCTGCATCGTCCCCCCACCCTGGTGAAACTGAAGGGAAATCGCCGAAACAGTCGGGCAACTCCCGTTGTCGATCTGCACGTCACTGTAGGAAAAGTCAATGTGGGCGACTGAACCTACCTGCATCGAAACCCGTTGCGGGGCCTGATTCGCCGCTTGGTCGGCGAAGTAAGACACATGGTCAAGCGGGGTGTGAGTCAGGTGTATTGGCAGCAGCGCTCCGTAGGAATCTTGGTAGGTCACGAGGGCGTACCCGTACAGAACGCAGTCGGCGCCCGAATTCTTCGTCAGAGTCCACTGTCCGTAGATCGTCCCTGCGGCACCTTGACCACCGACGAAGGCGGCGGTCATGTCCTTTGGGTCACAAGTCGAGGAGTACGTGGTGGTTGTCGAGGTTGCAACAGAAGTTGTCGTTGTACTCGTAGAACTGAAGAGATGGTGCCGCGAAAGACTAAAAATCAGGACGAACGCCAGAAAAAGCCCTATTGACTTGAGACCGCGACTCATGGCTGAAAATCCTCCGGGTTAACCGAATCCAGAAACTCTCGAAGCTCGGAGATAAGTGCTCCTTCATCAATTTCCTCGGGGTCGATCAAAGAGATTGCGTCTTCATCTTCTAGTTCGTCGTCCAAGGTTGTTCCGACAAAATCGAGGAGTTCCTCGGCGACGCCCAGCGGAATCTTCGCCCGCAAAGCAACGGCAATGCCGTCACTTGGTCGAATTGACAGAATCTCAATTCTGTCGTTGAACTTGAGGCGAAGCTCGGCCATAAAGGTATTTTTCACGAGTTCGGTAATCTCAACGTCCACAATCTCTCCCCCGGCCAGACGAGCGATATCAATCATTACGTCATGGGTCATAGGTCTTGGGGTATCGAGATTTTGGATTGCGTAGCCAATTAACGCGGCCTCAGGGGCGCCCACGTATATTTGTAGGACTCGTGAACCGCCGGCCTCTTGCAGCACCACTGCGGCAGCCGACGCTCCGCCTACTCGCAATGCTCGCACGAGGACTTGGACCATATCTTCAGCCTAGACCCCGCCAGCGGAACTTCGCTCCGCTACTCCCCTAGATACTCAGAAAGGGTGCGATTAAAGAGAGCACTGCGCAGTTGGGCGACATCATTGGCGACTTCTGCCACTTGGCCTCGAATCGAATCGACTGAGTGCAATTGTCCGTTTTCGCGGATTGCCAGGGTCATATCTTCGATCACTCCAACTTCACGCTCAGCGCTTCGTCGGACCGCGCTCAGAAGGCGGACGTCTACTCCGCGAGCCAACAACTTCCTAGATAGTGAGGCCATTGTTACATCGGTTTGTGAGAAGGCACGTTCCCGCAGCACTTCACTCGGGCGCAGAATTCCGCTGAGAACTAGTTCTTCGACTTCGGACTCCAACAGCCCCGTCATGCCTTGCAATTGCGACTGATTGACCGTTGAAACATTCCCTACGGGTACTGAGAAGAGGTCCGCCTCGGGCAAGACTGGAATGGAGGGGGACTTTTGCACAGAGTGCGAAGAGGAAGCAGTCGTAGCTGAAGGGACATTTACGGTGACCGACGGCGCAACGGCTTCACGAGCCGCGCGGCGAGGGGCGATTGGTTCAGCGTCCTGATGGAGCAGACCAAGATCAATTAAACGTAGGCGTGCATTGCGCAATGAAACATTCTCTTTGGTGGTTAGCCGGAATGCTTCGCGCAGACAATCAATATTGCGGTCGGTGTAGAGGCGGTAGCCCTTGCGAGAGCGTTGAGGGAATACGAGACCCTGCTCTTCGTAATAGCGAATCTTCGAAAGTTCGATGTCGGGAAACTCTGCACGCAAGACAGCATGCACCTCTCCAATGCGAAGTAGATTCGCTTGACTCATCTCGACGACTCCCAATAGACCAATTTGTATTTTCCGATTTGAACTTCGTCGCCCGAACCCAAGGTGGCCGACTCCACTCGGGCTCCGTTGACGTAAGTACCGTTCAGAGAATTTAGGTCACGCAGGGCGATACGTCCATTCGCCGTCCGCGAGAATTCCGCATGAATTCGCGAAACTGACACATCATCCAAAAGAATTTCGCAATTAACGTCTCGCCCGGCCGTTGCGACCTCAGAAGCGAGTTCGATTCGTGTACCGGCTTGCGACCCGCTCGCCAGTACTAACTCATCTCCATGACTACCCTTAGGCCCAGTATTGACTCCGTGAACTAGCCCATCGGGAATGTTCACCACCGGCACAGCTTGCGTGTCGGGCGCACTCGACTCGACCTGACTCGCCCCACAATTCCAACAGAAGTTGGCGTTGGCGTTAAGAATTTCACTACAGCGTCGACAGTTCATAGTCGACTAATTATTGGTCAATTGAGCGTACGCGTCGGGAGTAAGCAACGCGTTGAATTCATCCAACGAAGAAACGGTTACCTCGCAGATCCAGCCGTCTCCGTAGGGAGAAGAGTTTAAGAGTTCAGGGGAACCGTTCAGAGATTCATTGATTGC